>Ga0153956_1000131_pt1 | contig 95846 bp, 92 predicted proteins | sample TSFL040MetaG_FD_104704 | JGI IMG/M metagenome (GOLD analysis project Ga0153956, IMG submission 104704) | Attine ant fungus gardens microbial communities from Florida, USA - TSFL040 MetaG | ecosystem: Host-associated > Fungi > Mycelium > Unclassified | place: USA: Florida, Wekiwa Springs... | reverse complement strand
TCACGGACGCATTGCGGTGAAGAAGTTCGCGCGAAGCAGGCGCTCATCGGGCTGAAGAGACAGCGAGCAATTGATGTTACCGACATCAATCATGCTGTTCTGGAAGTCAGTGCTAAAGCAATGCGGGAAGGGGGGCGGCTGCGCCGCCCCACCCCAAAAACATAAAAAGAAACAAGGCTAAAACCGCTCTGAAACCCGACATTTCTATTTAGCTGAAGGGACGACATTTGAACTTAGCGGGGACATTGACTGTAAGAGCAAAGTTGTAATGTCCAGGCAAAGTTCAAATGTCGCAGTACGGTCTTCCGGACGCCTCATGCTCGATGGTGATTCTGACCACCGGAAAGCGCCGTGGACCAGCCTGGGATGATCACCATGAGCATGCGCGAGCTGGATCGGCTGAAGGTAATGGAAGCGGTCGTCGAGCAGCGGCTGATGCCATGGCGTGCAGCCGAACGGCTCGGCATCAGTCGGCGTCAGGTCGAGCGGCTTGTGCTGCGCTATCGCAATGAAGGCGCAGCCGGACTGATGTCGCGCAGGCGTGGCCAGCCCGGCCATCATCAGCTCGCGGCAGATCTGTCGCATCAGGCGTTGGGACTCATCCGTGAGCGCGAACTGCTAGGAGAAATTGGCGAGTATGCACAGTCCGTCCGAACCGGCGTCGATCATGAAGTCGATGCAGCGCCGCTGACCGTCGAGGTCGAGGACGCCGGTTTCGTCGAAGATCGTCGGGACGACCGGAAGTACGCCTCGAAAGGGAGTCTGCGTGTGCAAAGTCATGCGGCGACGGCCTCCCGCTGCGCGAAGGTCGCCGGCAGTCCTGCGCGGGCAATCGCGCCGGTGAACGGCTCGCCCGGCAACCAGGCCGCGACGGTCTCGCGAATGGCGAGCAGCCTGCCGATATCGATGCCCGTGCGCACGCCCTGCGCTTCGAGCATGAACACGGTGTCCTCGGTGTTGATGTTGCCCGTTGCATTGGGCGCGAACGGACAGCCCCCGAGCCCGCCTAAGGAGGCATCGAACGCACGCACGCCCGCATCGAGCGCAGCCATGACGTTGGCGAGCCCCAGGCCGCGCGTATCGTGGAAGTGACAGGCAACCGGCACGGTTCCCGCAAGCGCGAGCACCCGGCGCATGAGCGCCCGCACCTGCGCGGGATTGGCATAGCCCACGGTGTCGGCGATGGTGATCTCCTGCGCGCCCGCTTCGATCAGCGTTTCGACCAGTCCCAGCACGATGCTTTCCTCGACCTTGCCCGCGATGGTGCAGCCGAACGCGGTCGCCACGCCCGCGCCCAGCGTGACCTCGCGGTCGAGTTCGTCGCGGGCCGCGGCGATGCGCACGAAGTCTTCCACGGATTCGTCCGTACTGCGCCGTACGTTCTTGAGGTTGTGCTCGTTGCTTGCGGACAGAACGTAATGCACCTGATGCATGCCCACGTCGAAGGCACGCTGGGCGCCCTTGAGGTTGGGCACCAGCGCCGCGGCATGAAGTCCGTCTATGGCGAGGGCGCCTGTCGCGACCTCCACCGCGTCGGCGAATTGCGGCGCGATTTTCGGAGGCACGAAGGACGTCACTTCGATATCCGTCACGCCCGCATCCACCAGACGCTCGCACCATGCGAGCTTTTGTTCGCTCGAAAGAATGGTGCGCACCATCTGCAGGCCGTCGCGCAGGCCAACTTCGCGAATCTGCACTTCTCGTTGGTTCATGTTCTCTCCGGTTCAGATGGTCGGGTCCGCGACCGCGCCGCCGCCTTTTTCCGCATGGTCGACGGCGGGCACGGCAGCCGAAGTGGTCGGCGCGAGCACGACCGCGGCGATGGCGCCGAGCACCATCAGCAGCGCGATCGCGCCGAGACCGCCCGCCATGCTGTTGGTCACGGTCTTGATCGAGCCGATGATCATCGGGCTGACGAAGCCGCCGAGCAGACCGATGCAGTTGATCATCGCGACGCCGCCCGCCGCGCCGCTGCCGCGGATGTAATCGGTCGAGATCGCCCAGATCAGCGGATTCGGCGCGAGGATGCCCGCCGTCGCCACCGACAGCGCCACCAGGGACAGCACAAGGTTGCCTGTCGTGAAGGCCGCCACGACCAGGCCTGCCGCGCCGCATATCATCGCAAAGGCGCAATGCCAGCGCCGTTCCATCGTGCGGTCGGAGTGACGGTTCAACGTGATGAGCGCGATCCAGCTCACGAAATACGGAATCGCCGAATAGCAGCCGATCTGCAATGCGCCCGACACGCCCGCGCTCTTGATCAGCGTCGGCAACCAGAAGCCGATCGCGAACACGCCGGCGATCTGCGTGAACCACACGAAGCCCATCACGTAGACGCGAAAGTCTCTCAGCGCGCGGCCGAACGTGTGCTCCGCATGTTTTGTCGAGACGCTCGAACTCTTGCGGAGGTCCTCGAGCACGACGGCTTTCTCGCTCTCGGTGAGCCACTTCGCCTGCTGCGGGCCCTCATCGAGGAAGAAGAACGCGATCACGCCGAGCACGCTCGCGGGTAGCCCTTGCACGATGAACATCCACTGCCAGCCGTGCAGGCCGCCATAGCCATTGAAATAGGTCATCAGCGCGCCTGACAGCGGCCCGCCGAACAGTCCGGCGATGCCCGTCGCGCAGGTGAAAATGGCGATGACCTTGGCGCGCCGCTCGACCGGATACCAGCGCGTGAGATAAAAGATCACGCCGGGATACAGCCCCGCCTCCGCGAGCCCGAGAAAGAAGCGCACGGTGTAGAGATGCGAAGGCAGCGTAACGAACGCCGTGCCCGCTGCGATCAGGCCCCACAGAATCATGATGCGCGAGAACGTGCGCTTCACGCCGATGCGGGCGAGCAGCAGATTGCTGGGCACTTCCATCAGCACGTAGCCGAGAAAGAAGATGCCCGCGCCGACGCTGTACGTGAGATCGCTGAAGCCCACGTCGTGCTTCATGTCGAGCTGCGCAATGCCGATGTTGATGCGGTCGAGAAACGCGAATACGTAGCACAGAAACAGGAACGGGATGAGCCTGCGCGTGATCTTGCCGTAGGTCGCTTCCGCCTTTGGCCTGTCGAAGCTGCCGATGTCGGGTGTCATGTCTGTCTCCTCCGGTGAAACCGGGTTTTGGGTAGGCCGCGATGATGTTCTGGTTTAACGGCCTTTGAATCGCGGTGCGCGCTTCTCGTTGTAGGCGCTGATGCCTTCGAGGCGATCCTCCGTCGGAATGAGCCGGTTGTACGCTTCGATCTCCAGATACAAGCCTGTGCGCAAGTCGCCCTGCATGCCTAGGTCGATGGCTTTCTTCGCCTGCGCGACCGACAGCGGCGCGCTGGTGCAGATATCGCGCGCCGCGTCGATGGCGGCGGCGATTACGCGCCCCGGCTCGCACAGCCGGTTCACCACGCCCCACGCGAGCGCTTCCTGCGCGGTGAACTTCGCGCCGCGCAGAATCAGCTCCTTCGCTCGCCGCGTGCCGATAGTGCGCGGGAGCTGCTGCGTACCGCCGCCGCCCGGCATGATGCCCCTCTTGACTTCGGTGAAGCCGAATACCGCGTGGCTCGCCGCATAGGCGAAGTCGCACGCGAGCAGCAGTTCCAGCCCGCCCGCGACCGCCGCACCGTTCGCCGCGCAGATGATCGGCACCGGGCAATAGGTGATCGCACGGTTCATGCGCTCGAACAGATAGTGCTGCACGCCGAATTGCTCGTCGGTCATGCCCTCTCGCTGTTTCAGGTCGGCGCCGCCACAGAACGCGCGCTCGCCGGCGCCTGTCAGAATCACGCAGCGATAGAGCGCCGGGGCCGCTTCGAGCGCGCCGAACACGCGGATGATTTCCTCGCCCATCGTCGTGCTGATCGCGTTCGACACTTCCGGGCGGTTCAGTTTGACGACAAGGATCTGTTCGTCGATTTCTTCGAGCGTCAGCGTGGCGAGCGCGCCAGCCAGTTGCGATGCAAGTTTCAAGATGTCTCCAGTGGCGTTTTCGCCAACAGATGATTGTGTTCGCCGAGCTTCGGCGTGACGCCCGTATGCGCGGGCCGCGCGCCGCCGAAAGAGATCGGCACGCCGACGACCGTCGCCGCGCCGTCGTCGGTGGTGCGCAACAGGTCGAGCGCCTTGGTCTGCTCGTGCGCCACCACCTGATCGATGGTCTGGATCGGTCCGCATGGAATGCCGGCCTGATCGAGCGCATCGAGCCAGTGCGCCGTGCCCTGTTTGCGGAACTCGACGTGCAGCAGTTCGATCAGTTCGACCCTGTTGCTCACGCGCGCGCCGTTGGTGACGAAGCGCGCATCGTCGGCGAGCGCGGGAATCGACAGCACGTCGCACAGGCGCCGGAACAGGCGATCGTTGCCCGCCGCGACCATGATGGTGCCGTCCGCGCAAGCGAAGGCCTGATGCGGCACGATCGCCGCCGTCCCGGAACCCCAGCGCCCCGGCAGCACGCCCGAGGCGAGATAGTCGGCGATCTGGATACCGGCCCAACTGATCGCGGTCTCATACAGCGACACGGATACGACTTCGCCCATACCTGTCGCCTGACGCCGGAACAGCGCGGCGAGCACGCCGATGGCTGCCCAAAGCCCCGTTCCCATATCGTTCACCGACACCGGAATGCGCGACAGCGGCTCGCCGGGCTGGCCGAGGAAGCTCATCAGTCCGGACAGCGCCTGGACGAGCGGATCGTAGCCGGGCTTGTCACGTAAGGGTCCCACGGTCCCGAATGCACCGAGATTGCAGTACACCAGCGACGGTTTCATGCGCAGCATCTCATCGCCGCCGAGACCGTATTTCTCAGTGCCGCCGGCCTTCAGATTCTGCAGCACGACATCGGCGCGGCGCGCGATCAGTTCGCGCAATGCCTGTGCGTCATCGGGATTCGACAACGACACCGCGATGCTCCGCTTGCCGTGATTCACCGCATGGAACAGCGCGGCGGCGCCATCGACGAAGGGCGGACCCCAGTCGCGCGCGTAATCGCCGTGCCCGGCGCTCTCGATCTTGATGACGTCCGCGCCCAGCGAACCGAGGATCATGCCCGCATACGGCGCGGCGAGACTATGGCCGATCTCGATCACGCACACGCCCGCGAGCGGCAGGGGCTGGTTCATGGCTTCTTTCGTGCTCATTCGACGGCCGCCGCGAGCGGTGCATCGGCGGGCTCTTCCGTCCGGCCGTAGAGCCGCGCCGCCGCGTCCGCGCTGATGTAGCCATCGACGACATCGGCATCGATGCGGGATTGCTCGCGTGCGCGCGGATCGCCGTAGCCGCCGCTGCCCGCGGGCTGCACCGTCACACGATCGCCGCGATACACGACCGTCTGTCCGCCCTTCGCGGCGACCGCGTGCTCGCTGCCGTCCGCGCGCTCGACGAAGCATTGGAAGCGGGTTCCGGGTTGTCCGCCGAAATGGCCTTCGGGCGCCGAACGTCCGCGTTCGCCGGAGACGGTGAAGGTGGCTTCGTCATACTCGACGCGATACACGCGCCGCGATGTCAGCCCGCCGCGCCGGCGGCCCGCGCCGCCGCTGTCGGTGACGAGCGACCATTCCTCGACCATCAGGGGTGAAGTCGCTTCGATCATCTCGATCGACTGGCTGCCCGCGTTGCCCACGTAGACGCGTACGCCGCTCACGCCGTCCTTGCCCGCGCGCGCGCCCATGCCGCCCGCGTGGACGTCGTGCATGGTGACGAACTCCTGGCCGGTCCGGGCGATACGCGCGGCGTCGGTGTCGCGTCCGCTGAAGATGCCCGCGCACGACGCGCAATTGCTTTGTCCGGTGATGCGCTCCGGCACCGCCGGCGCGAGCGCCTTGAGCAACAGGTCGATCACGCGCGGCGAGGTTTCCGTGTTGCCCGAGACGACCGACGCCGGATAGAGGCAGTTCAGCACGCTGCCCTCGGGCGCGATGATCGTGACCGGCCGATAGCAGCCCTGGTTGATCGGAATACCGGGATCGGTCAGCGCCTTGACGGTGAACCACGTGCTGTTGCACGTCACCGACAACGGGCAGTTGATGCCGCCGCGCACCTGCGCGCCGGTGCCGGTGTAGTCGAAGGTAATGTGATCGCCCTCCTTGGTGATCTTCACCTTGAGCAGCGGACGCTCCTGCTTCCAGCCCGGCGCCTCGATCGGGTCGAGATACTCCTCCGCTTCGTAGACGCCGTCCGGAATGCGCCCGATCTCCGCTCGTATGAGCTTTTCCGAATGATCGAGACTCTGGCTCATCACGTCGCGCAGCGCATCGGCGCCGTACTTCGCGACCAGTTCGGCGATGCGGCGGTCGCCCACGAACGTCCCCGCGTATTGCGCCTGAATGTCGAGCCGCAGTTCGTGCGCATTGCGGCTGTTGCGCGTGAGCAGGTTGAGCATGTCCTGCACCGGCTCGTCGTTGCGATACAGGAACACCGGCGGAATGCGGATGCCCTCCGCGAACACGTCCCATGTCGTGACCGTATAGCTGCCCGGCGATTGTCCGCCGATGTCCGTCCAGTGGCCGCGTGTCATCACGAAGGCGACGATCTCGCCCTCCGCGAACACCGGCCGCGTGAACTGCACGTCCGGCTGATGATTGCCGCCCCCCACGTAGGCGTCGTTGCTGACGATGACGTCGCCGGGACGCAGGTTCTCGCGGCCCACCGCTTCGACCGATACGCGCGTCGACATGACGGCCGAGCCGAGCATCGTCGGGATGTCGTTGCCCTGGGCGACCAGTTGCATGTCGGCGTCGAAAATGGCCGCCGACGAATCCCCGCTCGCGTGCATGAGCGGGCTGCCGGCGGTGCGCATCATCGCAATCTTCATTTCACGCGCTACCGCGAAGAGACTGCTGCGTATGATTTCGTAAGTGACGATATCCATGGATTCAGGCTGCCAGAGCGTTGGGTTCGAGAAGTTCGATGACGAGATTGAGGTCAGGATCGACGCGCGCTACATGCGACGCCTTGAGCACGGCACAACTGCTGTGCTCTTCGATGACCGCCGGCCCTTCGATCGTCGCGCCGACCGGGATCGCCATGCGCGCGAATACCGGCAATGTGCGCACGCCCCCGTCGAAATAGACTTCGCGCGAGCCCGTGGGCTGCGGACGTTCGCCGTCGGCACGGGCCGCGACGCCTCCCCGCCAGCCCGTCGTCGTGACGAGCTGCAGCCGAACGTTGGCGATCACCACCGGCTTGTCCTTGCTGATGAAGTTCCATTGCCGCTGATGCGCGTCCTCGAAGGCGCGCGCAAGCGATTCGCGAATCCCCGGCGCTTCGCCCTGCACTTCGACGGTGATGACGTCGGGTTGGCCCGCATAGCGGCAATCGGCGAGGCGTACGACCTTCACGTCCTGCGCCTCGACGCCATGGCGTCGCAGTTCGTCCATGCCTTGCGCGGTCAGTTCGTCGAGCACGGCGTGGAGCGTGGCGTCGTCGATCATGGCGAGATCGCTCTCCAGTGGGCGCTGATAGTCGTATTGCTGATCCGCGACCGTCATGCCGAACGCACTGAAGAGGCCCGGCAGCGGGGGAATCACCACGCGCCGGATACCCATCTCGTGCGCGAGATCGACCGCGTGAACGGGACCCGCCCCGCCATAGCAGATGTACGAAAACTCGCGCGGATCGTAGCCGCGCTCGACGGTCATGATGCGGATGGCCTGCGCCATCAGTGCGTTGGCGACCGAACGCACCACTTGTGCCGCTTCCGGAACGGAAACGCCGAGCGGTCGCGCGATCACCTCGTCGACGACGTTCCAAGCCGCCTGCGCGTCGAGCCTGAACTCGCCGCCGAGGAAGCTGTCGGGGTCGATATAGCCGAGCACGAGATTGCAATCGGTGACAGTGGGACGCGTGCCGCCACGGCCGTAACAGGCCGGCCCCGGATCGGCGCCCGCGCTTTCCGGCCCGATGCGCACTCCCCCGCCCGCGTCGATCCATACGATCGAACCGCCGCCCGCCCCGACCGAGTCGATGTCGATACTCGGCGAGCGCACCGTGTACGTATGCAACAGGCTCTTGTTGCGCAACTCCGGCCGGAAGTCGCGGATCAGCGAAACATCGAACGTGGTGCCGCCCATGTCGCCGAGAATCGCGTTTTTCAGTTCGCTCTTCTCGCAGTTGCGGATCGCCGCGGACACGCCGCCCGCCGGTCCCGATTCGAGCAGCACGATGGGCTTGTCCGCGACCATCGCCGGGCTCGCGAGACCGCCGTTCGACTGCATGAACAGGAACTTGCCCGCGAAGCCGTGCTGCGCCAGCGCGCTGATGAGCCGTCCGATATAGCGTCCGCACACGGGGCCGAGCATCGCGTTGATGACGGTGGAGCTGGTGCGCTCGTATTCCATCGCTTCCGGATTGACCTCGTGCGATGCGCAGATGAAGCGATCCGGCAGCAGACGGCGCAGCATGTCGACGGCCTCGCGTTCGTGCTGCGGATTCACGTGCGCATGCAGGAAACACACGGCGACGGCTTCGATATCCGAATCGCGAATCTGCGCGGCGAGTGCCTCGATCTGCGCCTGATCGAGCGGCGTCTCGACGCGGCCGTCATGGCGCAGACGCTCGGTTACTTCGAGCCGCCAGCAGCGCTCGACGAGCGGACGCGGGTTGTCGAACAGCAGATCGTAAAGGTCGGCGCGATCATGACGCGACACGCGTCTGAGTTCGAGGATGTCGCGAAAGCCCCGCGTGGTGATGAGCGCCGTCTTCGCGCCGGTGCCCTCGACAACCATGTTGGTCGCCATGGTGGTGCCGTGACCGAGGAACGAGACATCGGCGCTGTCGGTATCCGACAACTGCAGGATCTTCGCAAAGCCCTCGATGGTGCCGATAACGCGATCCTTGGGTGTCGTGGGCACCTTGGTCGACCAGATGCGTCCGGTTGCATCGTCCACCATGACGACGTCCGTGAAGGTGCCACCGACGTCGATACCGATTCTTTTCAATTTGCCTTTCTCCAGGTGAATGGGCGCTCTTCGGATTCGCTTGCTCATACCCGTGTGTCTTGGCATGATCGGTCGCGACGCCAGGAGGCGTGCGCCGAAGAACATTGCAAGGCCCAGTGTAAAGAGACATCGGCGCGGCCAGATAATGAAACCTTCGGATCAGGTGAGACGATGGAGTTATATCGGTGATAACCAGTATCGATGCGATATTGAGGCGCTTGCGCGGCAATCACGTCGCGCTGTTGATTGCGCTCGACGACCATGGCTCGCTTAGAAAGGCGGCCCAGCAGGTAGCGCTGTCGCAGCCCGCGACGACCAAGTCCCTGCGCGAGATCGAGGCCATGTTCGGCGCGGAGCTTTTCGCGCGTTCGCCGCGCGGTATCGTGCCGAACGAACTGGGGAGCTGCGTGATCCGTCACGCGCGCGCGGTGCGGTCCGAGATCGGCGCATTGCGAGACGAACTCGCCGCGATCCTGCGCGGCGGCGGCGGCACCCTGGCGATCGGTGCCGTGATGGGATCGATGCCCGAGTGGCTCACGCCCATTCTGCGGTCCCTGCGCGAAGTTCAGCCGGACATCTCGGTGGAGGTGTGGGAAGACAACAGCTCGCGACTGTTGTCGATGCTCGACCAGCGCGTGCTCGATCTCGTCATCGGGCGGCCCAGCATCAGCGTGCATCCCGACGCTTACGACTTCCTTCCGCTCGAAGTCGAGGAGGTCTGTTTCGTCGTCGACGGCGGAGATGCGCTTACGCGCGCGAAGAAAGTCAAGCTGGCGGATCTCGCTGGCAACCCCTGGATCGTGCCGCAAGCTGCCTTGCCGATGCGCTCGCTTCTCGAACAGCTGTTCGACGACGCGGGCGTGCCGTTCCCCCGCTATGCGATCGAGACGTCGTCGACGTTCGCCACGTTGTCCTTGTTGCGCTCCGGGCCCGGAACGATTGCGCTCATACCGCTCAAGGTCGCACAGTATTTCGAGGAGCACGGAATGATGGCGGTGCTGCCGATCAAAGTGGAACGGCGTGGCGCGCCTTATGGCATTGCCACGCGACGCGGAGCGACTTTGACGCAGCCGGTGCAGCGGTTCATCGAATTGTGCATGGCGAAGAAGGTCTAGCGAGTCTTTTTCGATGCACGGGAAATCAACAGGGTTCAGTCCGCTGTTCGAAGCTCGGTCAAGTCCCTTCTCATGCGGGCGGTCAAGCTTCGGCTTGTGCTTTACAACGGCCGGCCTTCCATGTACCGCCCCGAGCGTCGGGGCCGATTGACTTGCTGTCGACTCCGTGGCTATTCTCGCTTCGTATGAAAGCGTCGCGGCAAGAGAGGTCGCATCCCCGGAGACTCAGTTGCGTTTCGACCTACAATCGCTGAAGCTTTTCGTCGCTGTCTGCAAACACGGCAGCATCGCGCGAGCGGCAGAATTCGAGAACATCGCGGCTTCCGCGCCTGGCGCAAATTAACAGAATCGAGACATCAGATGGGTAACAACTTGACTTGTTATGATTGACTGATAACATGGAGGTATGTCCAACCACGACAACAGTCTCGACACCCTCCTCGATCTGGACGGCACGCGGTACCCAGTGGACGAGGACGGTAAATACTGGGTCGAGTTCGACGTGAAGCGCGTTACAGCCACTCAGGAGAGACCTCACGGGATTAAGTATTCGCTTACTCTACACGATGAGGACAATCTTCGAATATTAGGGTTCGATAACGCCCACCCGATCAAGGAGGGTTCTGGGCCCGGAGCCCGCACCCGTATCGAATACGATCACCGCCACGCCGGCGAGAGAATCAGATTCTATTACTACAGCAGCGCGCAGGCGCTCATCACGGACTTCTGGAATGAAGTCTATGCGTTTCTCAAGAAAGAGGAAACGAAATGAACACCACGAAAACACTGAAGGTCGGCATCATGCCGCTGGATGAGTTCCGGGCCAGAACCATCGCAATCGCGGCCGGCGAGCTCAAGCCGAGTCCCGATGAACCCAAGGTCTGGTTCCAGTCGCTCGAGAGCTTCTCCAAGATCCTCTCAGACGGTAACCGGATGCTGCTCCGGATCATTGCTGAAACCAAGCCGGAATCACTCACTGAGCTGGCCAATGCAACCGGCCGCGAGAAATCCAATCTCTCCAGAACGCTCAAGACGCTCGAGCGGTACGGTCTGATTCACTTCGAGCAGGGACCCGGCCGGCAGCTGGCGCCGCGGTCGGATTACTCAGGTGTCGAGCTGGAGATGTCGTTCCATTAAGGGGACTTTTGGAATTAATGATGGGCGAAACATGAGCGATTCTGTCGCGATAACGATGGCAGATTAACTGGCTGAATTTACATAGTCGCCTCTGAACAATTCGTTTTGGCCGTCGTCGGCGTCAGCCGGTGGACGCTCTCTGATCGACAGTGATGAACCGTGCGATGAGAACAAGGGTGTAAAAAAACGCAGCTTCCTCAGGATCATCCGCAGGTTGTGACCGGTGCCGCATAGTACAGCGTGCATCGCGTCACCGAGCGCTCCCTTCAGCCAGTTCCGATCGAGTTTGCCATCTGTCTTCATGTGGCCGATGGTTGGCTCTATCGCACTGCGGCGTCTGATCATCGCCCGTAATCCCCGCGTGATGCCTCGCCTCAGCCCCGGGTGGTAGATCTTCACACCTTCGATGTCCACGCCCTTGTATCCACGATCCACGACGGCGATTTCTGGCGTGACGTCGCTCAGGATCGCCGCCTGCTCCAGTGCCTCATCGAGCGTGTGACCATCGTACGGATTGCCCGGCATCGAGCGCATGCCAACGACCAGGCCTTCCTTGTGCGTCGTCGTGATCGACACTTTCACCCCGAACTCATACGGCGTGCGCGCCTTGCCCTTGCCCGGTGCAGGCATTGGAATCGGCGTGTCGTCGGCGTACAGTCTGGTCGCCTACATCACGTGACGACGCAGCGCTTTAATGGCCCGATTTGATCTCTACGCGACGTGGAACACGAGCGTCTATATTCCCGACGCAAGCTCGATGATCACCTCTTCGCGTTCGCGAAACGGCGCTAGCGTTGCTTCGTCGGCCTGCGACGAAGTGATAAGCCGCCAGTTGCGCGGCAGTGGCGTCCAATGTTGTTGACGCGCGCGGCCAAGTTTGGTCGGATCAGCGAGCACGATAACCTCGGCCGCGCGAGCAACGATGCATTCCTTCAGATACGCCTGTTGCATCGACGCTTCGCACAAGCCGAATCCGGCCACCACGCCGTCCGCACCAAGAAATGCCATGTCCACGGTCAGTCGCCCAAGAATAAGCTCGGCCAGCGGGCCGAGCGTGCTCATGCTGGAACTGCGCAATTCCCCACCGATCAGCGTCAACCGTACTCCCGGCGCATTGGCGAGTGACATCACCGCAAGCAGGTTGTTCGTCACGACATGCAGATCTTCCCGGGTCGACAGATGCCGTGCCAGCGCGGCGCAGGTCGTGCCCCCATCCAGCAACACGGTATCGCCTTCCCGTACATGTGCGGCGGCCGCTACCGCGATAGCTTCTTTCTGTTCATGCTGCGCGGCCTTGCGCTCGTCGAGCGACGCTTCCGGTTCGTGCATGCCGACCAGCGCCGTCGCACCGCCATAGGTGCGTACGAGCCGCCCCTGCTTTTCGAGCACGGTCAAATCCCGCCGGACCGTTGCCTCCGAGACACCCAGCACGGCACACAGTTCCTCGACATTGGCCTTGCGGCTACGCACCAGTTCGAGAATGGCCTGATGGCGGTCGGTGGTCTTTTTCACGTCGTAAGCCGCATAAGAAGGGGATCCAATCTTACCCGACCCGCAACGATCTGACTGTGCAGTCAGGTACGGCGGGTCGCGAGCTCCGCGCCCTGACGCAACGCTTCGAGCATGCTGCCTTCGTCGACGACGCCCTTGCCCGCGATGTCGAACGCTGTGCCGTGATCGACCGACGTGCGAATCACTTCCAGCCCCACCGTCACGTTCACACCGGCCTCGAGGCCCAGCACTTTCACCGGACCATGTCCCTGGTCGTGATACATCGCCACCACCAGGTCGAAGTCGCCGCGGCCGGCACGGAAAAACAGCGTGTCGGCGGGCAACGGGCCCGTCACATCGAGACCGCGCTGCTGCAGCAGCTTGATCGCCGGGATGATCTTTTCCTCTTCCTCACCATAGCCGAACAGGCCGTTCTCACCCGCATGTGGATTGATCCCGCACACGCCAATGCGTGGCTTCTCGATGCCCGCCTTTACGAGCGTCGCGTTGCCGCGTTCAATCGTTCGCTGCACAAGGCCCGGCTCGATTTTGCGAATCGCGTCAATGATGCCAATGTGCGTCGTCACGTGAATCACGCGCAGTTGCGGCGCGACCAGCATCATGGATACTTCCTCTACACCCGTTAGATGCGCGAGCATTTCCGTGTGGCCCGGATACTTGTGGCCACCCGCGTGCAGTGCCTCCTTGTTCAGTGGCGCCGTGCAGATTGCGTCGATCTGGCCGGCCTGCGCGAGCTCGACCGCGCGCTCGATGTACCGGTACGCCGCATCACCAGCCACAGCCGACAGCGCTCCGAACGGCAGATCATCGGGAATCAGCCCGAGGTCGATGCAGTCGATCGTGCCCTGCTCGTAACGCGCCTGTGCGGCATCGTCAATACGGCGAATCTTCGCGCCCGCACCGACGATGTCGTTTGCCCGTTCAAGACGCTTCGCGTCTCCAATCACGAGCGGACGGCATTGCGCATAAACCGATGCGTGCATCAGACTCTTGATAATGACCTCCGCGCCAACGCCAGCCGCATCGCCCATCGTGATGCCGATTACAGGAAGATAGTTGCTCATGATGTGATCTCTTTAGACTTCTACGGTTTGCTTTTGTCCATTCACGGACGTCAGTGTGAGGAGACGTTCGAATCGGTTTCGTTACGCAGCGTGAGCCACGCCGCGTACAACGCGCGGTCGGTTCCGAAGGCGCCGGCCTTCGTCACGATACCCGGGCAATGCTCGCGCGTTGCACCGAGCGGACGCGCGAGCGCCACACCGGCTTCGACTTCGGCCAACAGCTGCAGGTTACCGATTCGCGCGGCCACGAGCATCGCACGCGCGGTTTCTCCGCCCGTGGCGATCAGGCCGCCTATCTTCGTGAAATACGGCTCGACGAGTGCTGCGAGCGCCGTCGAAAGCTGAGCGCCTTCACTCGGGTCGAAGGCGTTGTCGCGGCCAATGCGTAGAAGCAGATCGCGGCCAGCCTGCATCGACACGGCAATCTGTTGTCGCCACGACAGCCAGTCGCGATGACCTGCGCCCTCGCGCAGCACGTCAGGCGGCACGACCAGTTCCTCGACGCCGGCGCGCTCGCGCAGCATCGCGCACTGGCGATCGCAAACCGCGGAAAGGCTTCCGACAAGGACCAGGGTCGGGCCACCGGGAAAAGCGGCGCCGTCCGCATCGTTGCGCATATTCTTGCGCTGATCGACCGATGCGATCTCGCGTGCGAGACCTCCGGAGCCGACCCAAAAAAACGCCGCGTTGCTCCGCAACGTCGCACGCGCCAGCGCGCCCAGATCCTCGTCGGATTGCGAGTCGACGATCAGCGCCTGCACGCCGCTCGCGGCCATCGTTTCGATACGCGCTACCAACGATTGCAGGTCATCGCGTAACGCGTCGGCGTCCAGCCGCTCGGACGTGAGACCGGCTGCCAGAAGCTGTGCCGCGATGTCCGCGCAGCGCCCGGCATGCTCCAGCTGCCACGTGGCTGTCTGCTCCAGCGGCTCCCCGTGCACGTAGACCCTGCCTCCCTGCACCGTGCGTCCGGTGGCTGGAAACGCGGGAGCAACGATGGCCATGCCTGCGAGCGCCTGCAACCCCGCCACTTCGGCGGCCCAGTTGCCACGTAAGGTCGAATCGATCTTCTTGTAAAGACGGTGCTCACTCACACTCATCTCCGCGTACGCGGCCATCACGCGCGCTGATGCCTCTTCAGGCGCAAGACGGCGCGTATCGGTATCGACGGCGATGGTGTCGGCGTCCTCATGCGCCGGCGTGCGCGTTGTTTGCAGCGTGACGACCGTACGGTGCCCCGCGCCCGCAAAGCCGATCGCGCAGTCTGCGGCACCGGACAGGTCGTCGGCCAGGATCAGCAGCTTCATCATGCCAGGTCCTGCCGGCGCGGCGAGTGCACTTTCTCCTCGCGCTGCTGGTAGCGTTTGGCGATGGCCGCGGTCAGGATCGGCGAGAGGATCGCTGTTACGACGACACAGGCGGCGACCAGCAAAGTCGCGCTTTGCGCCGCTTCGTTGTACACCGGATTGGCCGCGGCGACGAGCGCAGGTACAGCCGCCGCGTTGCCCGCCGTATTGGCCGCGGCCACGCCGGCGACACCCGTGCCGCCTGTCAGCCGATCGGCGAAATACAGAGGAATGCCCGTCACGATGACGACCGCGACGCCGAGCCCGATACCGAGCAAACCCGCCTGCCACACCTTGTGCAGATCGAGACCGGCGCCGAGCGCCAACGCGAAGAACGGAATCATTACAGGCACGGCCTTCGCGAGGAAAGTACGCATCTCGCGGTCCAGATTGCCAAGCAGCATGCCTAGTGCGAGCGGCAGGATGCTGCCCACCAGCGTCTGCCACGGGAATGCCGAGAGCCCTGCGACGCCCAGCGTCACCATCGTCAGGAACGGTCCGGACTCGAGCGACATCAGCGTGTAGGCGCCCACGTCTTCCGAGCGGCCATACTGCCCCATCAGCGCCATGTAAAGGCCGCCGTTGGTGTCGTTCATCGCGGCGACGACAGCGAGCGTCGAGATACCGGCGAAGAGCCCGGAAGAGACGGGTTGCTCGCCCAGGATACGTCCAAGAACGATGCCGACGATCACAGCCGCGCCCACCTTCGTGATGAGCAGCGCACCGCCCTTTTTCATCAGGTATGGCGTCGCCTTGACATCGATGCCCGCGCCCATGCACACGTAGAAAACCGCGAGGATCGGCAGCGCGCCCGTGAACAGCGCATTGGTGAATGAACCGAAGAATTTCGGCATACCCGGCATGAACGTTGCCACCACGGAACCGACCAGCAAGGGTACGATCATCATGCCGCCGGGAATACGTTCTATCGAGCGCTTAATGGGAATCTGAACCATGCATGTCTCCTGGCTTTATCTGTCGCGATGATTGTTTCGCGCATGAACACAATCAAAAAATGATCGAGACGATCATCGTGAAGTGTAATATCGCTAGGGAAATTGCGCAAATCAATCATGAAAGTGATTGATGCAATCACATCGGTGCCGGGCGTCCCAGCCGTCTTATCAGGGCGGTTCGCGACACCGGGGCAAGATCCGGACCGAAGTTGCAGGAGGCTTAATGCAAAAGTGGCTCAGGCGCAGCCAGCGCGATGGCCGCCGAGACCACGGAGACGACTGTGAGCCGCAGGTTAAACGTAGCCGTGATTGGAGCCGGGCTCATGGGGCACGGCATTGCGCACGTGTTTGCGACAGCCGGCCACGATGCCGCGCTGACGGACTTCGATGACGCTGTGCTGGCGTCAGGACCCGCAACAGTCCACACGAGCGCGCATCTGTCGATGTGTTCGCATGTACGGCGCCTGTCGGCCTCGTACCATACGACGTAAGCAACGTGCGTGGCCTGGCTGGGCCGCAACCCGGAAAGTCACACGCCCACGCTCATTTCTTCCCGTCGATAACCGCGACCACCTCGTCGCGCGTGTACTCCTTGTTGGCAAGCGCGCCAGCCGGCGTCTTTGCGAGTACCGCATCGAGGTCATCCGGCTTCACTTCGAGAACCGGCATGCGGATATCGTGCGGTACCTTCTTGCCGGCCAGAATCTGCTGCGTTACCCAGAATGCGAATGTCGACGCCCCGGGCGGAATCGTCACCGACATCGTCTCGTAGCCGCTCTTTTTCTGGTCGGCCCACCATGCAAGTTCTTCCTGACGATTGCCAAGAATGATGATCGGCGTAGGCCGTCCCGCTGCCTTGATCGCCTGCGCGGCGCCGAAGCCGTCGCCGCCCTGAGTCACCACGCCATCGATCTTCGGCAACGTGGGCAGAATGCCCGCGACCTGCTTTTGCGCGACGGTCTGCGTCCAGTCGCCGTGTACCGAGCCGACGATCTTCAGTCCCGGATACTTCTTCAGCTCGTCGACGACGCCCTGGTGAATCTCATCGTCCACCGACACCCCTGCGAGTCCGCGAATTTCAAGCAGATTACCCTTGCCGTTCAAACGCCTGGCCAGATAATCGACTTGCATGCGCCCCATGCCCTGGAAATCGACAGCGATACGATACGCGCACGGCTCGGTCGCGATGCCGTCGAACGATACGATCGTCACGCCGGCACCGCAGGCCTGCTTGATTACACCATTGAGCGCGGTCGGCGACACGGCGTCGACCGCAATCGCCTTGTAGCCCTGCAAGATCAGGTTCTGAATCTGCTGAACCTGCTCGGTCGCCTGGCTCTCGGCCGTCGTGAAGGTGGGTGCGGCCGCGACGATCTTCTGCTTCACGGCGGGATCGGCGACGTTCGACCAGCTCTTGAGCATCTGCTGGCGCCAGCTGTTGCCCGCATAGTTGTTCGACAGCGCGATCTTCATCGACGAGGTATCCCCCGTTGCGACCTGCGCCAATGCGCCTACCGATGCCACGGCCATGCACAGCGCCACGGCGGCTCCTGTCATCTTCATTTTCGTCTCCGGTTTTTCGAGGTTGTGGTGCTTCAACGCCCCGCGCCGCGCACACCGACGTGAAGCGAATAAATCGACGAGGTTGCCGCGATAAACAGGCGATTGCGATTGATCCCACCGAACGTGAGATTCGCGACCACCTCGGGGATCAGGATCTTGCCAATCAGCGAGCCATCGGGCGCATAGCAATGCACACCGTCTTCCGCGCTGGTCCAGACGTTGCCGCGCTCGTCGACGCGCATGCCGTCCGGCACGCCGCTTCGCATCTCGATGAACACACGCCCATTGCGCAAACGGCCCTCGCCCGCTACGTCGAACACGCGGATATGACGCGGCGCGTGGTCGTCGTGAGAAGCGGCGGAATCCGCGATATAGAGCTGCGATTCGTCCGGCGAGAACGCAAGACCGTTCGGCTTCACGAAGTCGTCGCTGACCAGTTCCACGCGCGTGCTTTCCGGCGCCGACCGGTACACGTTGCATCGGCCGATCTCGCTGTCCGCCCGATACCCCTCATAGTCGCCCAGGATTCCATAGTCCGGATCGGTGAACCAGATGCCGCCCTTCGAATCGACGACGACGTCGTTCGGTGAATTCAGCCGCTTGCCTTCGAAGTGCGACGCGAGCACGGTCATGCTGCCGTCGTGTTCGGTGCGCGTCACGCGCCGCGCGCCGTGCTCGCAAGTGACGAGCCGGCCTTCGCGGTCGCGCGTGTTGCCGTTGCTGTAGTTCGACGGCGCCCGGTACACGCCCACACCCATGCCGGGCGCCCAGCGCAGCATCCGGTTGTTCGGTATGTCGCTCCAGACGAGCAGGTCGGTCGCCGGAAAATACACTGGCCCTTCGGCCCAAAGGCACTCGTCGGTAAGGCGGGTCAGGAACGCGTTAGGCTGAAGCAACAGCCTGAAACGCGGATCATGCACTTCATAGTCGCTGGATTTCATGTCCCCCTCGCACTTGATCTGAATTGCGACAGATGGTTCAGGATCCTTCATCGCGCGCGTTCATCGCACCGTCTTTCCGCCGGCCGCGACCGTCACGGCGATGATAAGCACCCCATAGACGATCGAGCGCACGCCCGCATCCGCACCGAGTGCGTTGAGCGCGGCGTTCGTGAGAAACAGGAACATCGAAGCGCCCCACACGCCGAGGGTCGTCGCCTTGCCGCCAGTGACGAGCGTGCCGCCGATCACCACCACGGCGATCGAGATCAGCATGTACTCGACACCCATATCGAGCGACGCACCGCCCGAAGTCGCCGCGAGCAGGAGCGCCGTGAGCGCCGCGATCATCGAGCACAGCACGTAGGCGAGGCAGCGCGTGCGGTGCACGTCGACGCCCGCGAGCCATGCGGCCCGCGCGTTCTGCCCGATCGCCGACAGCCTGCGGCCGTACACAGCACGATGCAGCAGCACGGCGAGCGCCATTGACAGCGCGAGCGCAAGCAGCGCGATATACGGCACGTCCAGGAGCCGCCCGGTCGCGAACGCGCCGAGCGCGGGTGGCGGCGGCGGAAGCTGCCGCCCTTGCGTGATCGCGATCGACTGAATGATGAAACTCGACGACAGCGTCGCGATGATCGGCGGAATGCGCAGCAGCCGGATCAGCATGTAGTTCGCGAGGCCCACCGCGACGCCGACGCCGAGCGCGGCGGCCACGCCGAGCGCAATGCGTCCGTTCGCGCCGCCCATCACATGCATGCCGATCACGCCCGCGAGCGCGATCGTCGACGGCACCGACAGGTCGATGTTGCCCACGCCGGACGTGATGACGAGCATCTGCCCAAGACCGACGAGCACCATGAACACGCCGTAGGTAAGCGCAGTTTGCGCGACATTGGCGGCAATGCCGAATCCGAACACGCCGGCGATGCCGAACCACACCAGCAACGCGCCGGCGAACGACCACGCCCAGGGCGCCTCGAGGCTCCTCATCCGCGACCACGGCGTTGCGTCGCCGCCGCTAGTCCTGTCCGAGGTCGGCGATTTCATTGGCGCTCCCCGCGTTGCAGCAGCACGCGCAGCGACAGGACGACGATCAGGATCGCGCCCTGCATGCCCACTTGCCAGTCCGCGGAAATATTGAGGAAGGCAAGGAACGATGCCGCGAGCGTCAGCGTGATCGCGCCGAGCACCGCGCCGATGACCGACACCCGCCCGCCGATGAATTCGCCTCCGCCCAGGATCACTGCCGCGATCGACAGCAGCGTGTAGCGCAGCGCGAGGTTGGCGTCGGCGGAGGTCGTGAGGCCGAGCAGCGACAGACCGGACAGCACGCCGAAGATGCCCGCGATGCCGTACAGCGTCGCCTTACTGCGCACGAGCGACCAGCCGAAGCGGCGCATCGCACGCGGATTGCCGCCGGCGCCGCGAATGCGCACGCCGGCCGAGGTGCGCATCAGCAGCACGTGGCCGATGATCGCGACCAGTACCGACCACACGATCGGCGCCGCGATCAACGGTGTCTGGTAGTTCATCGCCGCGCCGAGCCAGCCGGGGCTCGTGCCGCCCGGCGAAGGCAGCAGCACGATCGCGAGGCCGCTCCACACGAACGACAGCCCGAGGGTCACGACGATCGAGGGAATCTGCCGCAGTTCGATCAGCGCCCCGACGGCCGCATACGCAAGCACGCAGCCGAGCAGCGCGAGCACGCCCAGCCAGGGCTGCTTCGCGAGCAGTGTCGCGCCGATGCAAGCGACAAGGCTCACGAAAGAACCGATCGACAGGTCGAGATCGTTGACGGTGATGATCGCGAGTTGCGCGAGCGTCGCAAGCACGATCGGCACCGCGAGATTGAGCAGCAGGCTGGAACCGAAATAGCTCATCACCGCTGGCTGCATGACAAGAATCGGCACGAGCACGGCGATCAGCGAGATCGCGGGCAGCAGCGCGCGCAGGCGGGCCTGCGTACCCTGGAACGTGAAGCGCGCGGCGCTCATGCGGCCTGCTCCTCGAAGCTCGCTGCAAGCAGCGCTTCTTCCGTGCACTCGTCGGCGGTGAGCACGCGCGTGACGGCGGCCGAGCGAAACACATACGTGCGGTCGCAATGCGACAGTTCTTCGTTTTCCGTGGTGTACCAGATGAACGTGCGGCCTTTCGCGGCTTCGTCCTGCACGAGGCGATAGATGTCGCGCTTCGTGCCGACATCCACGCCTCGCGTGGGATCGTCCATCAGGATCAGCGCCGCGTCCGACGCGAGCGCGCGCGCGAACAGCACCTTCTGCTGATTGCCGCCGGACAGCGACAGAATTCCGGCGTTCATCGACGCGCCGCGTATGCCGATTCTGGCGCGCCAGGCTTCGACGAGCGCGCGCGCCGCCGCGCGATCGACCAGACCGCGCCGGGGTTTCGCGCCACCCAGAAGCCACCGCACATCGAGATTCTGTGCAATCGACCAGACGGGAAACACGCCGTCGCGGCCGCGATCGCCCGCGACGAAAGCGGCTTTCACGCGCCCCGCACCGTGATGCGTCGCGGCCTCGTAGATGGCGAGAAGCGCCTCGGTCTGCCCTTGTCCAGCGAGCCCCGCGAAGCCGACGATCTCCCCGCGCGACGCCTCGATCGAAGTACGTCTATGCGCGCCGACGTTCCAGTGGAAAGCGCGCTCGCCGCCGCGCGCGTCGCGTCGGCGCACGGCCGCAGGCACCTTGTCCGCTTCGAGCTGCTGGCCCATCGCCTGAATGATCGCCGCGCGGCTCGACGCTTCGCGCGGCAGCACGCCAACGATGCTACCGTCGCGCATCACCATCACGCGATCCGCCACACGCTCGATTTCCCCCAGCATGTGCGTGATCAGCACGCACGTGATGCCGCGTTGCGCCGCATGCCGCACGAATGCGAGCAACTGATCGGCGGTATGCGCGTCGAGCGACGAGGTCGGCTCGTCGAGAATCACGAGGCGCACAGGCGCATCCGTCACCGTAAAGCCTCGCGCGATCTCCACCATTTGCTGTTGCGTGAGCGTCAGATCGGAAACCAGCTCGTTGCCTTTCAGCCCGTTGCCAGGAAAGATCTCGTCGAGCTTCTCGCGCATCAACTCAGTCGCCTTGCGGCGCCAGCCGCGCCCGCGCAATTGTGGATGCACGATCGTCATGTTTTCCGCGACGCTCAGGTTCGCGCACAGCGACAGTTCCTGGAACACGCAGCGCACCCCTGCATCGCGGGCGGCGTTCGCGTCGTAATGCGGCGCGGGTTGACCTTCCACCTCGATGCGTCCTTGCGTCGGCGCATGGACGCCGGCAAGCACCGCCATCAGCGTGGATTTGCCCGCGCCGTTGTGTCCCGCGATGCCGACGCATTCTCCGCGCATGAACGCAAACTCGATGTCGGCAAGCGCGCGCACCCGGCCAAAGGTCTTGCCAATGCCTTCGAACCGAATCAGCGCGCCCTGCTGCGCGTTGCTGGATGTTGCGCCCATTCACATGCCTCCATGTGTGGCGTCGTGGATGTGCTTACTTTTTGTCGAGCAAGGCCACGGTCTGCGGCAACGTGTAGGTCACGTCGGCGATGCCGCCCTGCGGCGTCACGGCGAGCTTCGCCGGTAAATCCTGCTGCGAGATCGCGAGCAGCGGCACGTTGATGGTCACGTCCTTCGGGACATGCTTGCCCGCGAGCACCTGCTGCGCGAGCCAGAACGCGAAAGAGACCGCGCCTGGCGGGTTCGATATCGACTGCGACTGGTAACCGGTCTTCGCCTGCTCGCTCCACCACTGGAGTTCCGGGTAAGTGCTGCCGATGATCATTGGCGGCACGGGACGACTGGCCGCCTTGAACGCTTGCGCGATGCCAAAAGACATCTCGCCTTCGGCGGCGACACCATCGACTTGTGGCAGGGTTGGGAGAATGCCCGCGACGGCCTTTTGCGCGACCGATTGCGTCCAGTCGCCGTTCACCGAACCGACGAGCTTGAGGCCCGGATGCTTCTTGAGCCCATCGAGCACGCCTTCATGCATCAGGTTGTCGACGGAAATGCCGGCCACGCCGCGCACTTCCAGGATGTTGCCTTTGCCGTTCAAGCGGGTTGCCAGGTAGTCGACGCCCTGCTCAGCCCAGCCCTTGAAATCGAAATTGACGCGATACGCGCATGGTTCGTCGACCACGCCGTCGAACGAAACGACGACGATGCCCGCGGCGCATGCCTTTTTGATCGTACCGTTGAGCGCGGTGGGCGACACGGCATCGATGACGATTGCGTTATAGCCCTGCAGTATCAGGTTCTGCACCTGCTGCGCCTGCTCGGTCACCTGATTTTCCGCAGTTGTGAACGCGGGCGCGGCGGCGATCTTCTTATCGTTCACCGCTTGTTGCGCAACAGCGGTCCAGCTCTTGAGCATCGACTGACGCCATGCGTTGCCCGCGAAGCTGTTGGATAGCGCGATCTTTTTTTGCGCTGTATCGCCAGCGGCAACCTGCGCGTGCGCTACGCTACCGAGCATGCATGCTGCAAGCGCCAGCGCACACCTGATCTCCATTCGTTTTCCGGACATCCTGCGATCTCCTTTCATTTTTCTTGAGAAGCCGCGCAACTTTATCGACAGCACACCACTATCAAATTCTGCTTTGATCGGTGCTGCGATCAGGCCGATCGCTCTGATCAGACCACCTGATCGCGGAGCCAGTATAGCGACTGGTGGTAGCGCGTGCAATTCCAATTAGTTACCGGTAACCATCGGCCTGGCGAGGCGTCCAGAGATTGGGCAAGGACGACGTTATAACTGGCGTTGCTATGAATAGTCAGCCGCGGCGGCGGCCGGACCGGCGCGTTGGTCGCGCTGACAACCAGCGCTTTTCCCGGATTCAAATGATTGTTGTGCGGGGCGCTGATACTACCGGTTCAGTTGAGCCTGCGAGACATCGAGAAGATGCTGTTCGGACACGGTATCGCCATCAGCTACGAAACGATTCGACGCAGGTGCGACAAATTCGGCGCGGGCTTTGCACGGGGGCTCAAAGCCGCTCACCCCAAAAGCCTGCACCGCATCGCATCTGGACGCCTCTTCTTCCAGGGAACTCTGATCCACGGCCGGAGAATATCGCGGCCGCGCATCGAAGCGCTCTAGGCATCAAACGCCTCGCGCAGCGCCTGCAAAAAGCGCACGTATGCCGTCGCACCGGGGTCCGCATGGCCAATGCTTCGTTCCTGCATCCATGCGGCCCGACCTTTTCGCGACTGTGTGGAGGCCGTTTCGACAACGCCTTCCTGAGCCGTCGCGATCATCGCATCGAGCAGCGCGGTGGCGCTGCCCTGCGATGCCTCCAGCGTATCGAGGCTCGGCAGCAGCGCATCGAGCACCGTCTTGTCGCCAAGCTGGCTCTTGCCGCGTTCGACGATGCGCGCCGCCACCGCGCGCCCGACCGCGAGCGCGTCGGCGCGCCCTACTTCCTCCGTTCCGGATACGGCCTTGGCAGCCGCCAGCAGGCCGCCGCCCACGAGCGCCGCAAATGTCGACGGATTCGCGGTCGAGAACGCCTTGCCGGCGGCGAGCAGCACATCGGCAACCCGCGCGTCGTCGGATAGTGCCGCAAGCGCTTTCACGACCGCTGCCGAGCCCGACCGGATCGTGATGCCGAGATCGCCGTCGCCCAAGGCGGCGTCCAGATCGCGTAGTTCGTCGGCGTGAACGGGAAGTACATTCAGCGCGCGCGTCACGAGCCCGCGCAGTTCCTTGCTGGATACAGTCATCTCAGGCCTCGTCAGGATGCCGTGCCATCGCGGAAAAACGGCGAGCTCGCGGGCGCTTCGAGCAGCGCCTGAAGTTCATCGTCGAGCAGCATCACGGTGATGGATGCGCCGGCCATCTCGAGGCTCGTCACATATTCACCGACATACGAGCGTGCCACCTTTATCCCGCGTTCCGCGACAAGCTGCGCCGAACGTCGATAAAGAAGATAGAGCTCTTCCAGCGGCGTCGCGCCGAGCCCATTGACGAGCAAGGCTATGCGTGAGCCTTTCGCGGCCTCCAGATCGTCGAGAATCTCGCGGGTGATGCGCTCGGCAATCGCATCCGCGGATTCGAGCTTGCCGCGGTGCGTGCCGGGCTCGCCATGAATACCGATGCCGATCTCCATTTCCCCTTCGGGTAGCGTGAAAGTGGGCTTGCCGGCGGCGGGCAGGATCGTCGGCGACAGGCCCACGCCCATGGTGCGGCAACTGGCGTTTGCCTTGGCGCAGACACGCGCCACGTCCTCCAGCGAATCGCCGCGCTCCGCTGCCGCGCCCGCGCATTTGAACGCGAACAACATACCCGCGACGCCGCGTCGGTCCGCAGCGCGCTCCCTGGGTGCGGAGGCGACGTCGTCGGTCAGCACGACCGTCTGGATCTCGATGCCTTCCGGCTCCGCCAGGTCCGCCGCGAGATCGAAGTTCAGCACGTCGCCGCCGTAATTCCCGTACACGTAAAGCACACCGGCGCCGCCATTCACAGCCTTCGTCGCTTCCAGTATCTGCTCGGCGGATGGTGACGAAAAGACGTTGCCCACCGCGACGCCACTGCACAAACCCTCGCCCACGTAGCCGAGAAAGCCGGGTAGATGACCGGAGCCGCCTCCCGTCACGATGCCCACCCGCCCCTTTTTCGGCGCATCCTTGCGTACCAGCGCGCGCTTGTCTGGCGTTGCGCTTTTGATCCACGCCGGGTGGGCCATAAGCAGGCCTTCGATAATCTCATCGACAAAGACATCGGGTTCGTTGATGATTTTCTTCACGTCGTGCTCCTCCGGATTGGGGTGCTTTCACAGATGCAATAAGACGCCTACGGCTTGCGCCGCTGACTGAGCGCATCCAGCAGGACGGCCGCGAATATGACCCCGCCCTGTATGAACTGCGTCCAGAACGGATTAACGCCGAGCAGCGACAATCCCACATTGATCACGCCGATGAGGACGACGCCGATAAACGTTCCGACAATCGATCCGCGCCCTCCGGCAAGCGAAGTGCCGCCAATGACGATAGCGGCGATCACCTGCAACTCAAGCCCGTTGGCCGCGGAAGGCAGCGCGGAATTGAGCCGTCCCGCCAGCACGATCCCGGCAATCGCGGCCGTCACGCCGGCCAGTGTGTAAGTGAGAAACACGACGCGATGCACCGGAATCCCCGCGAGACGCGCCGCTTCCTGGTTGCCGCCCACCGCGAATACCTGATGGCCGAACGTCGTCTTGCGCAACAGCACGTGGCCTATGGCGAAGATCACGAGCATGACTATCATCGGCATGGGCAAGCCCGCAACCGTCTTTGCGCCGAACGCCGTGAAGGCATTCGGAAAATCGAATTTGGTGCGGCCATCTGAAATGGCGAGCGTCAAACCGCGCGCCATGGCCATCACCGCGAGCGTGACGATGAAAGGCACGAGCCGCAACCACGCCACGGCGAGACCGTTCAATGCGCCCGCCGCCGCGCCTACCGCAAGCGCCACGCAAAGTCCCGCGATGCCGAGGCCGGTCGCCCCCGCAGCCGATCCAGCCATGACAGTCGCGGCGACCATGCCGGTCAACGCAACGAGCGAGCCGACCGAAAGATCGATTCCAGACGTGATGATCACAAACGTTCCGCCCACCGCCGCGATGCCGACTACCGATACCTGCACCATGATGTTGGTCAGCGTGCTGGTCGTCAGAAACTCGGGCGAAGCAATCGACAACGCAATGCAGATCAGGACGAGCGCGGCGAACAGTGGTCCTATGCCGCTCCTCAATTGACGGATCATACGGCGCGACAGCGCCTCCGCCTCCGCTTGCCTGGCTGCCGTCGAGGTCATGCGCCTGCTCCTGTTGTAGCCCATTGAATGACAGCTTCGGAATGCGCCTTGTCGCGCGGGATCTCCGTCACGATGCTGCCGCGATACATCACGAGCACGCGATCCGACATGCCGAGCAGTTCCGGCAACTCGGAACTCACCATGACGACCGCTGCGCCCGCGCGCGCCATCGACACCATATGCGCGTAGATTTCCGTCTTCGCCCCCACGTCGATGCCGCGCGTCGGCTCGTCGAGCATGATCACGAGCGGACCGGTCGCGGTAGCGCGCCCGAGAATCACCTTTTGCTGGTTACCGCCTGACAGCGTGCCCGTCACCTGCAAGACCGAGGACGACCGCACGCCGAAGCGCGCGCTCGCGTCCTGCGCCAGTTTGCGCTTCCTGGCGCGGCTGACGAAGCCGCCGATTGCGAGCGCCTTGAGACTGGAGAGCGCGATGTTCTCTTCGATGGTGGCGTCGAGCACGAGCCCTTCGAGCTTGCGGTCCTCCGACGTATAGACGAGGCCGTGACGCACGCCTTCGGTCGGCGAGTGATTCGCGATCTTCCTGCCTTTGACGCGTATCTCGCCGCCCGTCGCGGGCAGCGCACCGAAGATCGTCTTGAGCAGTTCGGTGCGCCCCGCGCCCGCGATTCCCGCGATACCGACAATCTCGCCCGCCCGCACCTTGAAGCTGGCATTGCGCAGCAGCGGCGCGCTGGCGAGATCACGTACTTCGAGCACGACGTCGCCGTAATCGCGCGGCTCCCATGGATAGAACGATTCGAGATTGCGCGCGACCATCGCCTGCACCAGTTCGGCCTCGGTCCAAGCCGACATGGGACGCGCACCGACAGTCGCGCCATCGCGCATCACGACCGCCGAATCGGCCAGTTCGAACACCTCCTCCAGATGATGCGAAATGAAGATGATGCCCATGCCCGCGGCTCGCAGCCTTCGCACCACTGCATACAGATTGGCGATGTCCTGGCTTTGCAGCGCGGCAGTCGGCTCATCCATCACCAGAATCCGCGCATCGCGCGCAATGGCCTTCGCCACTTCGACCAGTTGACGCTTGTTGAGCGGCAGATCGCCGAGGCGCATCCACGGCGGCACATTGTCGAGGCCCACGCGCGCGAGCGCCTCCCGTGCGAGCTGATTCGCTTCGTGCTGCATGACGAAACCCTTGCGCGCCGGCATGCGACCAAGGAACAGATTCTCCGCCACCGTCATGTCGTTGATGAGCGAAAGTTCCTGATAGATGACGGCGACGCCCGCATCGATAGCGGCATGGGTGCCGCGTGCAAGCGGCACCCCGTCGATTTCGATCGTGCCTTCGTCCGGCTCGTATGCGCCCGACAGCGTTTTGACGAGCGACGACTTGCCCGCGCCGTTCTCGCCGACGATCGCCATCACATGCCCCGCGTGCAAGTCGAGGCTCACGCCGCGCAAAGCCTTCACGCCCGGAAAACTTTTGACGATGCCCTGCATGCGCAGCAGCGGCACGGGTGTCTCAACGGGTGCGCGCGCCCGTTCTTCGGCTTGCACTGTCATGTCGTCTCATTCCGTTTGCGGGCTGCGGCCGCCGTCCGACACAACGCAGCCCGCGACTCGACTTACTGTTTGATTTCCTCGGACCACAGCCCGTACTTCTTCGTTGCATCCGAATCGATATTCGACTTGTCGATTAGCAAAGTCGGCCACGCGTAATTCGCCGGCACGTCTTTCTTCGCGGTGTAATCGGCGACGAATTCCAGCGACCTGGCGGCCATCTGAATCGGATTCTGCGAAATGGTCGCGTCCTGCTTGCCGGCGCGAATCGCCGATAACGCCTGCGCCGTGCCGTCTGCACCGATGATGAGAATGTGCTGCTTGTCGCCGAGCGGCTTATAGCGGCCTGCATTGTCGATGGCTTTTTCGGCGCCGACCGTGTTGTCGTCGTTTGCACCGAAGACCGCGTCGATCTGCGGATATTTCTGCAGGATATTCGTCATCGCGTTAAGCGACTTTTCCTGGTCGAATGCGCCTTCCTGACGAGCGACCACCTTGATGTCGGGATATTTGGCGATTTCGTCGCTGAAACCCTTCTCGCGATCGGTAGCCGCCGTCGTGCCGACGAGTCCGATCAAATCGACCACGTTACCTTTCGCGGAGCCGTAGCGCTGCGTTAGCTGGTCGGCGATCCATTTGGCTGCCGTCTGGCCCAGCGCGATGTTATCGGACGCAACGAACGACGTGACCTTGCCGCCGTCCGAACCACGGTCCAGCATGAACACCGGAATGTTCATGGCATTGGCTTTTTCGACGGCAGGAATAATGGCCTTCGAATCGATCGGATTGAGCACGAGCGCCGTCACGCCCTGGCTCAGAAGATTAATCGCGTCGTTGACCTGCTGTTGCGCGTCGCCGTTCGCATTGGTTTGCACGAGATCGAAGCCTCGCTCCCTGGCGCCCTTCTCTACGCCCGACTTGAGACCGACGAAGAATGCATTGTTGAGCGTGGAAACCGAAAATCCGATTTTTGTCTTGCCGCCCCCCGCGCTCGCCACAGGCGCGCTCGCGGCCTGGTCCCCACTGGTGCTGGTCGAGCTGTTCTCGCTTTTTGAACAACCGGCTAGCGCGGCGGCAGCACAAAGCAGCACCACGCAGCTCGATTTTCCCAATACGTTCCATCCGTCGAATCTCGCTGAACTCCAGGCCATAACTGTCTCCTTTGTAGGATTTATTCAAAGCGATGCGAACGACAACCTCTCTCGAACCAGACCCTGACGCTAGACCTGCTTGCGCCTGCCATAGGTCTTGAATCTTTCCACCACCTCGTCCATCTGTACCTCCGACAGAAGCGGCGGCGGCCCCAACTGACAGGCGAGCAGATATTGCCTTGCCAGTACTTCCACCTCGTGCGCGAGCCACACGGCGTGTGCGAGATCGTCACCCAGCGCGACGACGCCATGATGCGCAAGCAGACACGCGCGCCGGCCCCGCAACGCTTCGAGCGCATGATCCGAGAGCAACTGCGTGCCGAAGAGCGCATAGGGTGCGCAGCGAATCGAATCGCCGCCCGCTGCCGCAACCATGTAATGCAGCGCCGGAATGTCGCGTCCATGTATTGCCAAAGCAGTGGCCGCGATCGAATGCGTATGCACGACCGCATGCATCTCCTGCCGCGCACGAAGAATGTCGCGATGAATGCGCCATTCAGAGGACGGCCGCTTCACGCGCAGCACGTCGTCGCCGTCGGCCACGTCGAGCGGGAGCCACACAATGCCCTCTTCGCGCAACTCGCGCGCCGGCACACCGCTAGGCGTGATCAGGAAACCCTCTGCGTGGCGCGCGCTCACGTTCCCGGAAGTGCCCTGATTGATGCCGAGCCGCTCCATTTCGAGCGCGGTCTCGACGATTTCCCGGCGCAGCGCGCGCTCCCCCGCCGCACTCATGCGGCGCTCCCCGCAACAACAAAGAAATCGCTGAGCGAGCGATCGAACGGCGCGCTCGCAATGCCGCGTTCGGTGATAAACCCGGTGACCAGTTCGTGTGGCGTTACATCGAATGCCGGATTGCGTGCCTTGATGCCCGGCGGCGCCATGCGTTGTCCCGCGATATGTGTGACTTCGTCGGTGCGCCGTTCCTCGATCTCGATCTGCGAGCCGGTCGGCGTCCGAAAGTCGAGCGTCGACGACGGGCACGCCACGAAGAACGGTATGCCGTAATGCTTTGCCGCGATGGCCAGCCCGAGCGTGCCGATCTTGTTGGCGAAGTCGCCATTGGCGGCCACCCGGTCGGTGCCGACGATCACCACGTCGACGAGCCCCTGCGACATAATCGAAGCGGCCGCGCTGTCCATGATCAATGTCACGTCGACGCCGGCCTGCTGCAATTCGAATACCGTGAGACGCGCGCCTTGCAGCAGTGGCCGCGTTTCGTCCGCGAATACCTTGAACGCTATGCCTTCGCGATGCGCTGCGTAAATCGGCGCAGTGGCGGTGCCGAGGCCGGTGGTGGCGAGCGCGCCCGCATTGCAATGTGTGAGCACGCCGCTGCCCGGTTCGATGAGCGGCATGCCATGACGGCCGATGCCTTCGCATAGTGCCTGGTCTTCTGCATGGATCCGCTGTGCCTCTTCGACGAGCGCATCGTACAGTTGAGCCGAATTGCTCGCACCGCAGGTCTGCGCACGTTGCAGCATGCGTCTCAGGCTCCAGCTCAGATTGACCGCAGTCGGACGCGCCGTATCGAGCCAGCGCGCCTGCCGTTCGAGTTCCGCCCGGAACTGCCCGAGCGGCAACGTGCACGCGTCCTGAACGGCGACGCACAAGCCGTATGCCGCTGCAACGCCGATGGCGGGCGCGCCACGCACGCGCAATTCGTGGATGGCGCGCCAGACGCCGGCTGCATCCGCGACGTGCTCCACCACGATCTCATGCGGCAGGCGAGTCTGATCGAGCAGCAGAAGATCGCCGTCGCGCCATTCGATCGTCGGGGCCAGCGCGGGGAACAGAGACTGCGCAACCATGAGAGCTCCGTGTGCGTTAAACGTGTGTCAGCGTCTCGCGCCGCATCTCGCGCGCAAGCATGGCGACCTGCTCGATGTCGGACAGCGTCGCGCGCTCGACGAGCAAGGCTTCGGCGCAACGCAGACAGCGTATTTCGATGCATGCCCGCGCCCGCGCATCGGGTATGCGGGTGATTTCCGCGACCTTCGCCATGCCCACGATGCGACGAATCATCTTGCAGCCCGCAAAGCCGAGGGTGTCGGCAAGCAGGCGGCGCATGAAATGCGTGCGGTAGCCTTCGACCGCGCCCGTCTTTGCATGTCCGCCGATCAAGCAGCGTTCGCTGCGGCTTTCGTGATCGCGCCAGAGCGCGATGAACTGCTCGCTAAAGCCTTTCCATATACCAATCGCCTGTTCCAGCAGCCACTCCTCATAAGCCGCCGGATCGCCTCCATCCACACGGCCATGCCAATCGCGCGAAAAGTACGCGAGCAGCAGATTGGCCAGCAGCGCGCCGACGTCGAAGCCCATCGGTCCGTAGAAAGCGAACTCCGGATCGATGACAAAGGTCTCCTGCTCGTTGACCATGATGGAACCGGTATGCAGATCGCCGTGCAGCAAGGTCTCCGCACGATTCATGAACGCCCATTTCATGTCGCCCGCGGCAATACGTAATTCTTCGTTCGTTCTCAGACGTTCGATTGCGGACAACGGCAAAGCCGGGCTATAGACATTGGAAGCATGTTCTTCGAAAGGGAATGTGAATACGAGATCTTCGGTAATCTTGCACAACTCGATATTGACCGCTGCACTGACCGCCTGCTTCTTGATGTCCGGTGCAAGGAAGAGATCGGAGCCGTAGAAGAGCGTATGCGCAAGATAGGTGGACAGATGTTCAGCGAGCTTCGGATAGGTCATGCCGTTCATCAGGCCTTGCCTGAGGATGCAATGCGAGGCGAGCCTTTGCATGACCATCAAAAAACGCTTGCTGTCCGCGTGATACACCTTCGGTACATGCTGTGGGCAGAGCGCGCCGAAGCGGCGCAGGGCCGCCACTTCGTGCTCCATGCGCTGGCACGATAGAGGCCATGCCTTGCCGACGAGCCGCAGAAAGGGCGGCGCCTGCTTGACCACGACGCTGCGTTGCGGCGCCTTCGCATTCGTCACGAAGTACACGTAGTTCAGATTGCCGTCGCCCACTTCGGCGACGTCCAGATCGTCCGGCTCACCCAGTAGCGCGTGCACCTTGGGAATGGCGTCGAGATACGCTACCAGCTCGCTTGCGGTAAAGGCTGCAAACTCCATCGGTGACTCCTCCGATGTTGCTTCCGGTGCTCATCGATCCAGAGACGTCCTTAGCGGCGTTTGCGCACCAGATCGAACTTGAAGATGCTCGTGTTGTAGTAGTCGTTGCTATAGCAAAGCGGCTCGCCGCTCTGATCGAAATCCACTTCGTCCAGCAGCAGAAACATGCCGAAGCCATCGCCTAGTTCCGGCAGATCGCGCGGCGTGAGGATGGTCGGCTGTATCGACGTGTGCGTATGCGACAAGCGCCGACCTGTCCGCGCAAACATGCCAAAGAGCGACTCGCCCAGTTCTCCTTGCGCCTGGTCGAAAAGCGTCTTTGGGATCGTGTCTATGCAGTATGCGGCGATTGCATCATCGGCGCGCCGTACGCGTTCGATGCGGATGCACGTTTCACCGGGCGCGATCCGAAGCTTCCCGGCAAGACTCTCCGATGCCGCAATGCTGTCCATCTGAATACGGCTCGTGGACGGCACTGCGCCGACGCTCCGTATCATGTCCGTCACAGACATCAGATCATCCAGCCCGCCTTGCAGTTTCAGCGAAATTTGTCTGATGAAGGTACCACGTCCCTGCACACGCGAAAGCAGCCCATGCGAAATCATCTGCGCCACCGCTTCGCGCAAACTGGAACGGCCGACCCCCAGCAGTTCGCACAGCTCCAATTCCGTGGGAATCTGGTCCCCCGGCTTGAGCTTGCGCTCACGAATCATGGTCAGCAGCGACTCCTGGATCTTGTCGCTCATCGATCCCTCTACGCTTAGGCGCATGTTGCTCTCTCGCTCTTCACTGCATCAAATATACATCAGACATCTGATGTTTTTATAGGTAATTTCCCTTGATCTCTGCTCGCACAATGAACCGCCCCGGGAATCATGGAGGCTGCCTGGTTTAAGTTGATAGCAGCACTGCAGCAGTATTGCCGGGTTGCCGATAGTCGTTTGTCTCAGCTTCGGCGGGTGGATATAGCCGAGCGGTTCCATTAGTTGATGATGGTTGAACCAGTCCACCCATTCCAGCGTCGCCAGTTCGACAGACTCACGCGTTTTCCACGGCGCACGACGATGAATCAGTTCCGCCTTGTACAAACCCGTGGTCATCGACGAACTGACGCGCCAAGAGTTGGAGCCTCCACCAAACCCGGAGCGGTTCACTGTAATAGTTTTATGGAAATGCGACAGCGCTCCTGCGAGTGTCGCTACCGGATCCTGTCAGGAGTCAGACCCGGTAGCGTGGGCTTTTAGCTTCTTGACTTATAAAGGCGCCAGAGTTTCATGATCGCCATGTACACCACAATCGTCACGATCAGCTCAATGACGACCATGGTCGGGATATAGAGATTATCGGGATTGATAATCCCAAGTCGATCAGAAGCATCGATCCAGAAAGCCAGTTGATTTCCAGGCATCGGAACCGGATACGTATGGACGTAACGAATAGAAAAAACAAACAGCCCGATAAATAGCGCTGTTTTGAAAAGTCTACGGACAAGTGTCGCCATGCGCTGTTACCTCAATCGTTCCATAGGCACGAATTCCTGAATGTCGAGCTGGGATGGTGAAGGTGTGCAGGAGTGAGCGTCTGATCTTCTCGAAATCTGCATATATTGGGAAGTGCAGTACAGCCACCTTTGTTCCGATATTGGCTATCTCCCGAAAATGCATTAAACGTACCAATGCCCGGGATGACCAACGGTGAGAATTCTTCATCAAGAATGGTGAATTTTCCATAAAATGCCAATTGCGTTCCTCCTTTGTCTCGATAAAAAGCGGACTCAGGATACTCCACAAAGTAAAGCACAAGGCATCTTAATAATACCTTGCGGCTAATTAGCATCATTCAGTATAGATTTATTAAAAATCAGAATATTCCTATTCCAATGATCGCGAATGCACTGCAGTTACTCTTCGGCTACAGTGAGACTTTGCTGGAGCACAGTCTGGTTTATGCTTACCTTTTAGGAAAATATTCTCGAATGTCCTGCATGCGGTCGGTACGGCAAATCATCACGTAGGCTTCGTCGAGCCAGCGAAGGTTGAGCATCGCGGTTTCACGTTTTGCGTCCATCTCGCCCTCAATGCAGCGGCATCACAACCGCGAGCGCTGCGCTCGCTTGAGCGTGGCATTCGGTGTTTCACCGAACGTCGTCCTGTAGTACTGGCTGAAACGTCCCAGGTGCAGGAATCCCAGATCGATCGCGATATCCGTCACACATGTCGAGGGCCCAGCGTCTTGCAAGGCTATGCGTGCCAACTCGAGACGTGCCTCACGAAGACAGGCCGTTGGCGTGCTCTGCCGCTCCGTACGAAATGCGATCTGCAAAGTACGCACGCTGGTATTAAGCTTGCTGGCGACATCCGAGACCGTAATGGGCCGATGAGCGTTTTCCTTGATATAGCTCTCGGCGTACCTTAACAGTCGCGAACGCGGACGCCGGTCTGGCATCTCGATGGCATGACTGTAATTATGAGGATGACCTCTGAGTAACAGCGTCAGGATGTACTCTTCCAGCGCGGCTTCAGCCGTCGGTGGCAAAGCAAAGGCGCTGCTGCGATGTGCCTCAAGCAGGTTCAGCGCCATCGACCAGGCTTGTTCCAGCGAATTCGAAAACGTGTGCAGATCAAATCGAAACGGAACCTCAAGCGGCGCCCCGAGCCACCGACTGCACAGTTGTTCCAGTCGTGACCTATTGAGCCTCAGCGAGATTTGCGAAAAATCCTCCGAGAAATCGAGGTACGTTTCCACGTCTGCTGACGCGGGAAGTGACACGCCTGGTCGCCATACCGCAACGTAGGCCCCCTGGCGCAGGGTGCCGAAACCGGCCACACACTTTTGAACGACGAAGAGATCCTTGTAGTCCGCCTCCACGTCAATTGGTGCGCCGTACTTCAGCCGAACGAGTGGCCAGTCCAGCGAACCCACCACGTCGAGATGGGTGTCCAGTCGCCGCGCCGTACGCTTGAGCTTCAGGCTATGTGCGCAATAGACATCCCTGACAGCATCAACGGCCGTTTCAAAATCGGATGTCTCGACATGAAACATCTTCAGGTCACCTGGAATAGGCATGGCGCCTCCTGCTCGACCGAACGCTCAAGTGCAACAGCACGCTGCGCCGGCACCAAAAATCTGCGTTAAAGGTACCCGGTTTAGTGCTCATGTAGCGTGCACGTGGCGTCCAGTCGAAACAGCCGCGGCTACACCAGAACAACCGACGATGTGATGCCTTGCCGGGCCATTTTCGCATACGGACAAATAGTTTCGGTTTCAGCAACCAATGCCGCCGCCTCCGTCCGGTCGAGCGACGGCAACTTGACCTCGACGACCGCCGTCAACAGAAACAGGCCATCTCCGGGATCCCGTCCAAACGTCACCTCGACCTTGATCTCGACATCATCGGGTATGTGTTTCTTGTGCCTCGAGGCGACCAATACCATCGCACCGTGAAAGCAGGCTGCATAACCTGCGGCGAACAGCTGCTCCGGATTGGTTCCGCCGCCTTTGCCGCCCAGCTTCTTAGGCAGACGCAGCGCGAGATCCAGCTCTCCGTCGTCGGAACGCGCTCGCCCGGATGCTCGACCAGGCCCTGCTTCGCCCCCGGACACCGTCACGGACGTGGAATACAGCGGCAGTACTTCCTGGCCCATATACCTGTCCAACAGGGAAACATCGGGAGCCTTCAATTCAGACATACATATCTCCAAAGGGAATGGACAAAGGACACCAGGGAGTCAAACGTCCTCACCCAGTGTCGGGCCCCACATCCTCCGCCAACCAAGAACCCTCGCCTATCCCATTGGCGAATCAGCATCCAGAATACGCATCGATCTGCTGTTGTCGCGCAGTTGTAAATTGATGCACTCGTTTCCAAACACAAAGCGCCAATGGAGGGCCGAAGGGTTTCGTCGAAAGTCGGCCGAATCGGCCATGAATCACCTGATCAACCGACGGCTCACGAAATGTTAACAGTTGCTCGCGTGGGAGTTGGCCGGACGCCGCCTCCCCGCGCCTCTGGGTAACCAGAGCCCACGCGCGGCGAGATCAACGGGACGCTCACAAAATCCCCCGCATAGCGCATGCGGAGGTGCTGGACGACGAAGCCCAGACGGTTCGCCGCATCCAGGTGCTGGTTGATACCGACAGTTCCGCTTCGTCGATTCAAGGTGACGAAATCAAACGCTACAGGCGAATGAATGAAGCATCCCGCGCACCATAACTGGCTACCCGGGCCGCTGGTGTTCACGGGCTAAGCGTGCGTTTTTCCGTTTCTTGAAGCGCCTCAAATTATTTTCGACGTTGTGCCGCAGCGTTGACACTTACGCGACCGATCCTATAAATTTCTAAAAAACGGAACTTTTACTACCATTTATGGCGTCCCACCCGACAGAAAACGAAACGGCGGCTATCGCATCGTCTCCGGCCACGGCCAACCGGGCGAAAGCGGATCTTCGTCAAGCGGCCGAACGCACTTCCGAACAACCTATCGACCGCATTTTTTCCGTACTTGATGTCGTGGTGGATGGGGCGCGTGCTATGACGCTCTCGGAAATTTCGGCGGCTACCGGTTTGCCCGCTCCCACTGTTCATCGGCTGATCGGCAGCCTTGAGGAGCGCGGATTCGTGAAGCGCGCAACCGGTTCGCGTCGACATGTGCTTGCCGGTAAACGGCTCGTCTCGTTGAGCAGGCGTGTACTTGCGAATGCACTTGCCGCCGACGCACCGCACGCAATCCTGGCGAAACTCGCCGCGGAGCTGGGAGAGCACTGTCAGATCGGCATGCTGTGCGAAAACGAGGTGCGCTATGTCGATACCGTGAAGGCGCGCCGTAATAGCGTCTTGCATCTGGAACAGGGCCGAGCAGCTCCACTACATTGCACGTCCATGGGCAAACTATTTCTCTCCTCGATGCAAAAGCGGGCATTGCAGGCATGGCTCGATGCCCATCCTCTTCAGACGTTCACGACCAATACAATTACCCGACCAGCAGCGTTGAAGCGGCACCTCGCAATCGTGCGGCGTGATGGATGGGCTACGAGCAACGAGGAGTACACGCCAGGTGTGATCGGCTGTGCCGTGCTCGTGCCGGATGCGCGTGAACCGGGCACTCTGGCCATCGGCATTTCGGCACCGAGCGCTCGCATACCGCATGACACGTTGCGACAGTTCGTCTCGCCGCTGGAGCGCGCCGCGCAAGAGATAGCGGCAACGCTCGCACAATAAGCCCCATTCCTATTTCACCAGGGCGGCATCCTGATGGTGGCGTAATCAATGATTCCTGGAATTGTCCTCGCGCACCCTCGGCAAGCGAAAGCCTGCTCCTGTAAGCCGACCTCGAGGGGCCGTCCGTCGTCCTCGGTAAAGCCTCGCAAACATCGTTCAATCGATGCCCGCACTCCTTGCACACACTGCACGAAAATCAAGATGGCACGGTCAACTGAATCACGGTCGACTGAATTCTGAATTCGCGCGAAATGTCCCGGCCAGATAAGACCGAACGCGCGAGTTCCCGCGTCATCCGGTGTTCGAAAGATCAGAGGAAAAGAAAAGAAGCGCGCGGCTAAGGGGCAAATACACACCGTCCTTCACGGAGGAGACAGCTAGCCGCCCGTATCGCCGATCGCCGCGGCAATCCGCGCGGCGGCGGCGCGCAGCGGCCCGATCAGCTCGGGCAATTGTTCGAACGGCACGCGCGCACTGGGACCGGACATGCCGACGCACAGAAAATCGCGTTGCGTGGACAGCGGAATCACCACCGCGCAACCGATCACGCCCTGGCCGTATTCCTCGTTGCTGAAAGCCCAGCCGTGCTTGCGCACTTCGCGGATATGCGCGGCGAACGCGTCGCGGTCCGTAATCGTGTTCGGCGCGAGCGACACCAGTTGATGCGCGTCGAGCCACGCTTCCAGCGCGTCGTCGTCGAGCGACGCCAGATACAGCTTGCCGATCGACGTGCAGTGCAACGGCGCGCTGCGCCCCTGCTCCAGTTGCAGCCCGCTCGTGCGCCGCACCTGCACCGCGTCGATATACAGCACCTCGCCGTTCGCGATCGTGCCGATCTGGCAGTGCTCCTGAATCTGCGCGGCAAGCCGTTCGAGGATCGCATGCGGCTCGTCGGCCACCACCGCCGCCTCCAGCACCTGGCTGCTCAGCTCGACCAGCTTCGGCCCCGGCAGCACGAGTTTCTTCGAGCCGATCGCGCGCTTGAGCAAACCGCGCTCTTCCAGGTTCCCGACCATCCGGTGCACGGTCGGCGCGGGCAAGCCGGCCGCGGCGCCGATCTCGGCGAGGCTCAGCGCGCGGCGCGCTCGCACGATCGCGCCGATCACGGCAAAGATCCGGTCGATGGGCTGGTCGTTCGAAGGCGTCATGGGCATGTGCGTGTCGAGGCGGGTTGAAAGGCCGGTTGAGAGGCGGGTCGTGAAGCAGTCCGGCAAACAGGTCGAAAAATCCGCCCTTGCGGACGGCACCCGGCATTTTAGCCTGGAGCACCCGCGCCGATGCGCCACGCGCCTTGCGGGACGCGGCTCGGCAGGGTTTCGAGCCGGTTCGTTCGCGCCTGCGCGCCGCCATCTGGAACCGGTCCCTGCTGCACCGCAATTTTGAAATCGATTGACGAACACCTCTACAAATCTCTAATATCGGAATTGTTTATTCCGTTTTATGGAATTTACACGAACAATTCTCAGACGGCGCAGGCCGGACTCATCTGTGAGGTAGACCAACATGAATCTCGAATCGACGGCCGATATCGCCGCGAGCGCGCCTGCATCGGAGGCGGCGTTGTCCGCCACGGTCGCCAAGGTGGCGCGGCGGCTGATCCCGTTTCTCTGCATCCTGTATTTCTTTGCCTATCTGGACCGCTTCAACGTCGGCTTCGCCGCGTTGACGATGAACCACGACCTCGGCCTGTCGGTCGCCGAATATGGCTTCGCGGCGTCGATGTTCTTCTGGGGCTACATCCTGTTCGAGGTTCCGAGCAACCTCGTGCTCGGCAAGGTCGGCGCGCGCTTCTGGATCTCGCGGATCATGATCACGTGGGGCTTCATATCGGCGGCCACGATCTTCGTGACGGGCGGCACGAGCCTGTCGACGCTGCGTTTTCTGCTCGGCGCCGCCGAGGCCGGCTTCCTGCCCGGCATCCTCGTGTATCTGACCGAATGGTTTCCGCGCGCCGACCGAGCCCGCATGATCGGCATGTTCCAGATCGCGATGCCGCTCTCGGGCGTGCTCGGCGCGCCGGTGTCGTCGCTGATCCTCGCGCACATGCACGGGCTCGGCGGCCTCACGGGCTGGAAATGGCTGTTCCTCACTCAGGGCCTGCCGTCGGTGCTGCTCGGCATCTCGTGCCTGTGGCTGTTGCCGTCGCGGCCTTCGGAGGCGAAATGGCTCGGCGCCGGCGAGCGCCACGAACTCGAACGCGTGCTCGACGCCGAGCGCCGTCAGACCGAGGCCGTGCGAGTGTTCACGCTGCGCGAAGGCTTCACCAATCCGCGTGTGCTGGTGCTTGCGCTGCTGTTCTTCTGTCTGGTGTGCGGATCGACCGGCGTCGGCTTTTTCCTGCCGCTGATCGTCAAGGACTTCGGACTGTCAACGGTGCAGATCGGCGTGGTCACCGCGATTCCGTATCTGCTTTCGGTGATCGGCATGGTGTGGTGGTCGCGCCGCTCGGACGCGAAAGGCAAGCGCATCGAGTACGTCGCGCTCGCGGCGATATTCGCCGCCGCCGGTTTCGTACTCGCCGCATTCACGCTGAAGACGCCTGTCGTCGCGGTGATCGGCCTGAGCATGGGCTGTGTCGGCATCTTCGCGAGCTTCCCGGTGTTCTGGACGCTGCCGCCGTCGTTTCTGACCGGCATCACGGCTGCCGCGTCGATGGCCTTCATCAACTCGCTCGGCAATGTGAGCGGCATCGTCGGACCCGGCTTTATCGGCTGGACGCGCGACGTGTCCGGCGGCTTCACGCTGATGCTCGCGATCCTCGCGGTGCTGATGGCCACGGCCGCGGCACTGTCGATCGTGTTTGCCCGCATGAACCGGCGCGCGAACAGTGCTTCGCGCAACCGTATCTGAAACCTGGATCCTTCGAAAGATGACACGTATTGAAGCCTTACCCGAGATCGCGTTGATCGGCTGCGGCGGCACGATCTCGACGCTCGCCGCCGATCCGCTCGACACGATCGACTATCCGGAAACCGGTGAACGGCTCGACGTGGGCGCCGTGCTCGAACGCGTACCGCTGGCCGGGCGCTTCGCGCGCATTCGCGCGCTGCCGTTTCGCGCAACCGGCTCGTCGGCGTTCGGTCCCACCGAGTGGCAGGACTTGCGCGCCGCAATCGAAGCGGTCGCGCCCACGGTACACGGTGTCGTAGTGCTGCATGGCACCGCGACGATCGAGGAAACCGCGTTCTTCCTGCACATGACGCTGCGCACCAGCACGCCGGTCGTGCTGGTCGGTTCACAGCGGCCGCTGAACGTCGTGTCCAGCGATGCCGCGATGAACCTGCTCGCCGCGTTGCGCGTGGCCGGCTCGCCCGCCGCGCGCGGCCACGGCGTGCTGGTGGTGCTCAACGACGAAATCCACAGCGCGCGCGACGTCGTGAAGACATCGAACTACCGGTTGCATACGTTCGCGTCGCCGCTCTATGGTCCGCTCGGCTATGTCGAAGGGGACGGCGCGTATTTCGCGCGCCGCTCGCTGCGCCGTCACGCGCCGGATAGCGCGCCGGCCGCATGGCAGCCAGACACACCGCTGCCGCGCGTGGATGTCGTGTATTCGGCCGCGGGCAACGACGGCGCGCTGATCGACGCCGCGTGCGCGGCGGGCGCGCGCGGCATCGTCTGCGCCGGTCTCGCGCCGGGCTTGCCCTCGCCGGCGGAACGGCAGGCGCTGTTGCGCGCGCGCGAACGCGGCGTCGCGGTCGTGCAGACGAGCCGCGCGCACAGCGGAACGATCCCCGCGCGACGCTGGCTCGCCGAACACGGCATCGTCGCCGGCAACGATTTCACGCCGCAGAAGTGCCGGATTCTGCTGATGCTCGGCATCGCACTCGGCTACGACACCGACGGATTGCGCGAACTGTTCGCCACGCACTGAACGGTGCGCTCCGCCACCCTCACATGAAAGGAGAACTCATGCTGAAACTGCCCCACCACAACCGCTACGAATATAGTGCGATCAAGAACCGCAAGGACTACAACTGGCCCGGCGGCAAACGTCTTGCGCTTTACTTCGGTATCAATATCGAGCATTTCTCGTTCGGCCACGGCATGCGTCATGCGATCTCGACGCAGCAACTGCCGCCCGATCCGCGCACTTTCAGCTGGCTCGACTACGGCAACCGCGTCGGCGTGTGGCGCCTGTTCGATCTGTTCGACGAGATGAAGCTGCCCGCATGCCATCTGATCAATACGACCGTGTTCGATTACGCGCCGGACATCCTCGAGGCGATCAAGGCGCGTGGCGATGAAATCATCGGCCACGGGCGCACCAACGCCGAGAAGCAGGGCGATATGTGGGAAGAGGACGAAGCGCGCTTTCTCGGCTATATCCACGACAAGATCCGCACCGATAGCGGCCGCGCGCCGCGCGGCTGGATGGCGCCGTGGATGTCGCAGTCGCACGTGACGCCCGATCTGCTCGACGAAGCGGGCTTTCGCTTCGCGATGGACTGGCCGTTCGACGACCAGCCGATCTGGATGCGCACCCGCAACGGCCGCCTGATGTCGCTGCCCTATCCGCTCGAAGTCAACGATTCGCCGCAGGTCATCGTGCAGAAGCAGACCGGCGAAGCGTTCGCGCAATCGATCATCGACCAGTTCGACGAACTGATCGAGCAATGCGAAAAGCAGCCACTGGTGTGCGGCATCGCGCTGCATACGATGGTGGTCGGCCAGCCGTTCCGTCTGCGCGCGCTGCGCCGAGCGTTGCAGCACATCGTGTCGCATCCGCTGTTCGATCGCGTATGGCTCACGCGCCCCGGCGAGATCTACGACCACTGCTGTTCGCTGCCGCCGGGCACGATTCCCGGCGATGACTATCCGTGGCGTGAAGGCGCGCAGGAGGGCACGCGATGAAACTCGCCGAGCAGGTCGCCATCGTGACCGGCGCCGCGTCCGGCATCGGCGCGGACGCGGCGCGCACGTTCGCGCGCGAAGGCGCGAAAGTCGCGCTCGTGGATCTGAACGGCGAGGCGCTCGCGCGCGTCGAGCGCGAGATCGTCGAAGCAGGCGGTGAAGCGCTCGCGATCTGCGCGAACGTCGCCGATGCCGATGCGGCGCAAGCCGGTGTCGCACGTGTGCTGGAACGTTGGCAGCGCATCGACGTGCTGCTGACCTGCTCGGCGATCTCGCCGGGCGGGCGCGTCGACGAACTGGACGAAGCGACGTGGGATCGCGTGTTCGACATCAACGTGAAGGGCTGCTTTCTGTGGTGTCGCGCAGTGTTGCCGACGATGCTCGTGCGCCAGCGCGGCTCGATCGTGCTGGTCGGCTCGCAACTGGTGGCGTCGAGCGGCGGCGGCAACGCGTCGTATGTCGCGAGCAAGGGCGCGGTCGCGACGCTCGCGAAAACAATGGCGGTGGACTACGCGCCGCACGGTATCCGCGTGAATGCGCTGATGCCGGGCGTGATCGACACGCCGATGTCGCGCGCATCGATCGGACGCAACAGCGATCCGGATTCGACCCGCGCGCGCTGGCAGAACCGTCACGCGATGAAGCGCTTCGGCCGTGTCGAGGAAACCTCGCGCGCCGCGCTCTTTCTCGCCAGCGACGATTCGTCGTTCACTACCGGCAGTTGGCTTTTCGCCGACGGCGGCTGGTCCGCGACATAGCCGCGGGCATCGCCGCACCGCGGCCGCGCATCGCATTACCGCATTGCTCCACCGCATTGCGCCACCTACCCAGTTATCGAAGGACACTCCGCATCATGGGCAAGAAGCTTACCGACGCACAGATCCAGCACTATCGCGACTTCGGCTATGTCAGTCCGGTCGACGCGTTCCCGGCCGAACAGGCCGCCAACTATCTGCAGCAACTCGAAGCGTTCGAGGCGACCCGTAACCAGCAGATGGGCAAGGGTTTCAATTTCAAACCGCATCTGCTGTTTCCTTGGGTCGACGAAATCGGCCGCCACCCCGCGGTGCTCGACGCGGTCGAAGATCTGATCGGGCCGGACATTTTGCTGTTCAATCTCGCCGTGTGGCCGAAGAAAGCGCATGACGCGGCTTACGTATCGTGGCATCAGGATGCGACCTACTTCGGGCTCGAGCCGAGCACGCAGGTCACGATCTGGGTTGCGCTGACCGATGCGTCGATCGAGGCAGGCTGCATGGAAGTCGTTCCTGGCTCGCATAAGCTCGGCCAGTTGCATCACGGCGAGGTGCCGTCCAAAGACATTCTGCTGTCGAAAGGCCAGACGATCGATGTCGACTACGACCGCAGCAAGACCGCGTTCATGCCGGTCGCGCCGGGGCAATTCTCGATCCACGATACCTATCTGATCCACGCATCGGGGCCGAACCAGTCGGATCACCGTCGCGTGGGGCTCGGCTTCAGCTACATCCCGACCAACGCGCGCAATATCGGTTCGACCCGGCTGACGGCCATGCTCGTGCGCGGCGAGGACAAATTCGGCTATTACGACGACGAACCGCGTCCGCGCGTGAGCAACGGCGAAGCGGAGCAGGCGTTTCATCGGGAGGCGGTAGCCCGCTTCCAGCGTGGGCTCGACGAGCAGGCAACCAGGTATTGAAGCGTGAGCGCGCGGGAGTCCGTGTATCGCACTCCCGTGGCAATCGGGGCATCGTCGCCGTTAAATGCTGTGCAAAAAAACCCATCAGAAAAGGAGTAGAGACCGTGTCGCAGTCATTTTCGCAAGCAGCATCTACGGCGGACTCGAGCCAGTCGGTCAGCGCGACCACCTCGAAGGTTGCCCGCAAGCTGGTCCCGTTCCTGCTGACTCTGTATTTCTTTGCCTATCTCGACCGCTTCAACGTAGGCATCGCCTCGCTCACGATGAACAAGGACCTGGGTTTATCCATGGCGGCCTACGGATTTGCCGCTTCCATGTTCTTCGTGGGTTATATCCTTTTCGAGGTGCCGAGCAACATCGTGCTCGGCAAGGTCGGTGCGCGTTACTGGATCGCCCGCATCATGATTTCGTGGGGCGTGCTGTCATCCGCCATGGTCCTCGTGCAAGGAGAGACCAGTATGGCGGTTCTGCGATTTCTGCTCGGCGTTGCCGAGGCGGGCTTTTTCCCGGGCATCGTCGTTTATCTGACGCAATGGTTTCCCAGGTCGACCCGAGCTGGGGCCTTAGGCATGTTCGCGGTGGCCATGCCATTGGCCGGCGTCATTGGCTCACCCATTTCCGCCTTGATCCTGAATTACACCCACAATCTACTGGGGATGCAAGGATGGAAATGGTTATTCCTGCTCGAAGGCTTACCATCTGTCCTGCTTGGTATAGCTTGCCTGTGGTTTCTGCCGTCGCGACCCGCGGACGCAAAATGGCTGAGCGCTACCGAGCAATCCAGCCTCCAGGCGGTTCTTGAGGCCGAGCGCAAGGAAACCGAGGCCGTGCATAAGTTTTCGCTGATGGAAGGCTTCACGACCCCGCGCGTGCTGATCCTGGCATTGCTGCTGTTTTGCCTGATCTGCGGCTCATCCGGGTCCGGTTTCTTTCTTCCCCAGGTTATCAAGGATTTCGGCCTCGGTACCGTTCAGGTGGGCATCGTGACGGCCATTCCCTATCTGTTGGCTGCTATCGCTACAGTCTGGTGGTCAAGTCAGGCGGATCGCCATAATGGCGGCATCCGCTATGTCGCGATTCCCGCGGCTTTCAGCGCCATCGGGTTCCTGATAGCGGCGACTTCCTTGCAAACGCCAATTATCGCGGTGATTGGTCTCAGCATGGCCTGCATGGGTATATTTGCGACTTTTCCTGTTTTTTTCACCGTACCCCAGACGTTTATGACTGGCGTCGCCGCAGCCGCAGCGATCGCGTTCATCAATTCCTTCGGCAATATCAGCGGCATCGTGCTGCCCGGGTTTATCGGTTGGACACACGACGTATCTGGCGGTTTTGCCATGATGCTTTATATTCTGTCGGGAATTTTCATCTTCGCAGTATTCCTGTGCTGGTGTTTCTCGGCAATTCATCGACAGCAGCAAGCAGCAGACAACAGACAGCAGGTGATCGCGTCGCGATAACGATAAAGAGGCGAGCGAAATGCTATTCAGCAGGAATACGTGCGCAATCAGAGAATAGAATTAATCGGCTACGCTGCAGCGAGTATTTTCGCCGTCCTTCTGCCCTTCGCCAATCACATGTATTACTTCGACGCCCGAAAGATGATGCTCCGCGGACCTGAAGCTCTTGAATTCCATCATCGGCGATGATGCGCTTGATGAAGCGGCGCTGGCATGACGCTGAGCTTTTAACTTTCGGATGTGTGCCGTCGAGGGGAGAAGAGACGCCTATGACGTAAAAGGTAATCACTGCGCCGCTGGCACACCAACTGCGAAACTAGCCAGTCAATGCGCTGAAATGCATCGATCACGCCTCGTTGGATCGTTTCAATTGTTCAAGTATCGGCCGAAGGTACGGTTTTTCGACAATGGCCATGAAAGAGTATGCCCGCATCCGTGCATTTCGTGCGAGAGGGCGCTATGGAGAAAGCAATGCCGAAGATTTTGACGCAAACGCAAATCGACAAATACAACGAAGACGGTTTTCTGTGTCCGCTGGATGTGTTTAGCGCGGAGAAGGCCAGAAGCTATCTGGATGAGCTGGAGGCTTTTGAGGAGAGCCAGAGGAATCCTGCAAACGCGAAGGATTTCAGCGCGCGCAAGGGCAAAGGGTTCAACTTCAAACCTCATCTGCTGTTTCCCTGGGTCGATGAGATCGTCCATAACCCGATCATTCTCGACTACGTCGAAGATCTGATCGGTCCGGATATCCGACTCTGGAACATGGCCGTTTGGCCGAAGGATGCGCACGATCCGGCTTTCGTTAGCTGGCATCAGGATGCGACCTACTTTGGATTGAATCCCGCCACACAGGTCGCAGTCTGGATCGCGCTGGCCGATGCTCCTGTCGAAGCTGGTTGTATGGAGGTCATTCCCGGCTCTCATAAGCTTGGACAGTTGCATCATTCGGAAATCAGGGCAGAACACAGCCTTTTGTCTCGTGGACAAACCATCGACGTGCCGTACGATAAGTCCCGTACCGAATTTATGCCGGTGAAAGCCGGGCAATGCTCGATTCACGACACGTTCCTGATTCACGGATCCGGTCCCAACAACACCGATTTCCGGCGTGTCGGCATGGCGCTCAGCTACATCCCGGCCTCATCGAAGGCTCAGAGCAATATCAGGCTGAGAGCCATGATGATGCGAGGTGAGGATAAGTGGGGGAATTTCGACGACGAACCTCGTCCGAAGGTCGCCTATGGTGAGGCCGAGCAGGAAGCGCATCGACATTCAGTGAGTCTTTTCCAGGAACTGAACGCTGAACAAGCGCTGAAGTATTGAGATCATCAGATGTCGGCGGGCGGCGCTATAGCGCCAGTTTAAGGGTGGTGCAATCGGGCCATCTGAAGGGCAGCGTATAGAAGCCAGCGGTAGCTGGGCACAAGCACGATTCGAACTTTCCCGGTCGATACGCTCCGTTCTTTCGAACGGAGCGCCTATCGCCAACAGGAAGTTTGTTTTTGTCGGATCGGCTCAGATTCGTTCCGGCTCTCCGTTTCGCCGAATTGAGTGGCAGCAGGTCGCTGATGTCGGCGTCCTGTGTGGAGTCAATCCGCTTTCTTATCCTTCGCCGTGACGACCAGGAGACGACCAGCGCCGCAACTGGAGGGCTGAGTTGCCATCGACCCATTTTGCGATTTGTTCCAGACATCGCACGCTCATCGAAGCGCGAGCAGTTGACGGCAATACGGTGACCCACTCGCGAGGCCGCGCCCGAGAAAGATCATCTTTGATGAGCGAGTCGGATAGCAATTCTTACGAATGCCTTACGAATCGACATTTTTGAGGATTGCAGCAAATCGATTTACCGCTGGCGAGAATCAGAATGCCGAACGAGTTTCGTTGGCAACTGCCGGACAAGGTGGTACGATTATAGGGTTTTTACTTAGACATAAACCCTGGAGTCGAAATGTCTACTGCCCCCAACAGTCTCGCCGTTGAGCCAGTCAACCTCCTTGTCCGCGCATTTTCGGCGGTCAGAAGTGCGTTACGCTGGACTGCTGAACTGCTCGTCGAGGCCGCGGCAATACGAGACGAGGCGAATCGACGCCTTACTCATTGAGCCGAAGCGGACGTACGAGCAGTTTTGTTCGGCCCCCGGCTGATGCAGTTTGCGCTTCGGGACCAGACGCGGGCTGAGATCGAGATCGGGCCGCTTCGACACGGCCACCGCTACGTTCCTGTATCCATGCACCCGCGCCGATGACGATTCGAGCATACCGAGCGCGGGGTGCCGCGAACACATCGAGAAGTGCGCAGAACTCGGCCACGCGAGCCCCGCACGAGTAGAAATTCGCAGAAAATTCCCGGCGAGCGACAGTCGAAATATCAGAAGCGAAAGCGCTCGCGACTTCTGCTTTTGCGATGAGCGGTATGCGTGGGCGGTGCCTGACGGCACCGCCGATCCTTGCGGTGACCTACTTCGTACCCACCGTTTGCAGCGGCTTCCAGGCGCCGTTGACGACCTTGTACACAGTCACGCCGCCATACTTCAGATCGCCATACTGATCGTAGGCGAGCTCTCTGGTCGTGACGCCCTTCATGTTCGTCGCCTTCAGCGCGGCAAGGAAGACATGAGGGTCGGTCGAGTCCGCTTTCTTCATGGCGTTGAACACGGCCATCGTGCCGTCGTAGGCATACGGTGCGTATAGCTCCACCGGCTGGTTGAAGCGCTTCTGGTAATGCTCGGCAAATGCCTTGCCGCCCGGCATCTGGGCGAGCGGGCTGCCCTCCGATGCGGCCAGCGTGCCTTCGGACGCCTCGCCGGCGATCTTGATCAGGTTATCCGACTGGAGCATATCCGGACCGAGCAGCGACGACTTGATCGCGAGCGAGCGCATCTGCTTCAGCATCGGCGCAGCCTGAGTATCGGCACCGCCGTAGAACACCGCGTCGACATTTGCCTGCTTGATCTTGGTGAGGATCGCGCGGAAATCCACGGCCTTGTCGTTCGTGTATTCCTCATCGACCACCGTCGCGCCCGCCGCCTTCGCGGCCTTGCTGAACTCTTCGGCCACGCCCTGCCCGTAGGCGGTGCGGTCGTCGACGATCGCGAGGCGCTTGAACTTGAGCCCCCTCACCGCGTAGTCGCCGAGCACACTGCCTAGCTGTGTGTCCGAAGTCAGCAGGCGGAACGTGGTGGGCAGGCCGAGGCGCGTGTAGTTCGGGGCCGTGGCCATGGCGATTTCCGGGATGCCCGCTTTGGCGTAGATCGGCGCGGCCGGGATGCTGGTGCCCGAGTTGTAGTGGCCGATCACTGCGACTACGCCGTCGTCCACCAGCTTTTGCGCGACTGTGGTACCGGTGCGGGGATCGGCCTGATCATCCTGGGCGTCGAGCACGAAGTGCACGGGCTTGCCGCCGATGACCGGATTCGTGCCGTTCATATCCTCGATTGCGAGCTGCACGCCGCTGCGAAAGTCCGCGCCGTAGTGAGCCTGACCGCCGGTGAGGGGCGCAGCAAAACCGATCTTGATGTCAACCGGCGCCGCGGCATATGAACATTGTGCGCCGGCTACAACCAGGCCCATGACTAAAGCGGTGGAAATGGCCGTCCTCTGGAATTGCATTGTTCTCGTGCTCCTCGATAGTGGATTACTGCGGCGCCCGCGTCCTCTCTGGTCTGACGGGCACTTGCCTCTCGCGTTCCGGTTCGACCGGTGCCTGGCTGCAGCAATATAAGATTCCAAAAATCGAGGGGTCTTGAGGAAAATCGACAGCCGCGAAGCAGAAATCCGCATAGTCTTCGACGCCCCTCGCCTTTGCTTCGACCTTTGCCTGGACCTTTGCTTAGCGGCGAGCGGGCGGCGCCGTCTGTTTAGCGTTTCCTTTGCACTTGCGACGAACAGAAAGAAGCGCCCACGTTGGGCGCTTTCTTATGCGGCATATCTACGCTGCTCAAACCTCACACACTCGCTTCTTTCGACCAGCCGGCGTACCAGTTGCGGAACAACTCATACTGCGTCTGAGCGTAACGACGCTGCGCTTCGCTCAGCACGTCGGTCTCGTTGAAGTGCAGCGAATACTCGTTGTCGCCGTTCAGGACCATCAGATATTTGTAGTAAAGCACCAGGTCGGTCCCTTCATCGAACGACGACAGCACGGCGAGCGCCGATTCCAGTTCCCGCGCCTGACGACGCGCGGTGACATCGCCCTTCGCCGCCTTGCGACAGAGGTCGACCAACTGCAGCACTTCGCGCGGCAGAGCATTGCCAATACCGGTGATCGCGCCCGTGGCGCCGCAGTTGACGAAGCCATGGAACACCTGCGTGTCGACGCCCACCATCAGGCTGACGCTGTGATCCTGGCTGGTGATGTGCTCGGCGGCATAGCGCATATCCACAGCGCCGCCGAACTCCTTGAAGCCGATCAGATTCGGATACCTGGCGCGCAGTTCAAAGAATAGATCCGCGCGCGTGGCGAAACCATAGTACGGGCTGTTGTAGATGACGGCGGGGAGTGCCGGAGCCGCTTCGAGAATCGCCGCGAAGTGCGCTTTCTGCGCGCTCGGCGACGCCCCGCGAGACAGCACGCGCGGAATCACCATCAAGCCGCTTGCCCCTACTTTTGCTGCATGCGCAGCATGAGAAATCGCTTCTTTGGAGTTGACCGCGCCCGTGCCGACAATGGTCGGGATGCCGGCGGCCACCAGACGCGCAACGCCTTCCTGGCGTTGTGCTTCGGTCAGAAGCGGCCAGTCGCCCATCGAACCGCAGTAAACGACAGCGGACATGCCGATATCGATCAACTCGCGCCCCTTGGCGACGAGTGCGTCGTAATCCGGCGCGCGATCTGCGGTGCACGGAGTCATGAGGGCCGGAATCGTGCCCGTGAAGATGTTGCTGCTCATAATGTTCCCTTTGGATTTCGAGTAATCTGGAAGCCGCTTTTCCGGTTCGCTTTTCGGAATACTTTCGCGCAGAGCAGGCCCGCCCGCTAAGCGTGTGCACTCGACGACGGGCAGCGCGGGCTAAGCGCCGGCCTGGAGGTCGATTATGGCGACCCTGTTCATGCCGACAATCGTAGGCAACCCTGGCCTGGCCGTCTTGTTCCCATGACCCGGTTACGATGACGATTTCCGCATAGTGCCGGCATCATGGCGGCTCTTGCGCGTTCGTTCGGGAGCTCACCCGCTTCGATGGTGCGCGGAATCGCTTTTATGTCGAATCCCGCCATGAGCGTGTTGGCTCGCGGCCAACCCATGCCGGCTCGGCTTGCCGGTAATGCGCAAGTTGCGATGTCGTTCCACCATCAGTTGAGGTGGTTTAAGTTCAGGAGGCGAGATGTGTGTAGTCCGCATTTCCAAATAGATGGAAATGCGCCGGAGCCGCCGGAGAGCCCGCACCGGCAGCACGCACGCTCGGGGGTAGCGTCCAGCCGGCGTAAAACGAACAAAGGGTTACAGGCAAGCCTGCAACCCTGTCGATACTACGCAAACACCAGAACTCAAATCGTCCGCTTCAAGACGACCGGCCTGCCGCCCATTCGCTGGTTCGTCATCCAGGCCGCAAGCGCGGAATCGAGGTAGTCGGCGTGCCCCGGAAACCAGCCAAACAGGTGCATGCCAATATCGCGGACCGTAGCGGCGCCCGCCGCTCCCTGCTCGACGGCCGCCTTGACCTCGCGAACCGATTTCAGGACGGCGGCGTGTTCGTCAATGTGGCAGTCACGCGCGGGAAAGTTCGTTGTGCGCATCCATTCGTCTTCCTGCTCGAAATGGCCGACGGCATGTTTCTCGAATTCGTCGATCGCAGCTTGCGCATTCGTATCGGTACAGGTCACGAGTCGAAGTGCCACCTGATAGAATTCCTCATGCACGTCATCCATCGGCGTGAAGCCCAGCAGCCGTGCATCCGACCACACCATACTGGTGTCGCTTTGCCGCACCGGTGCTTCGATGTCTGCCGTGACAGGTGCGTGTGTAGAATCTTTTGCGTTCATCAATTTCTCTCAAAGCAACGCTACCGACAATAAAAAAACAAGCGTGCTAGAAGCCGCCCAAAAAACCGGTCCAAAACGCTTCTATACATATTTCAACTATAGCAAACGAGTCAGACTGACGCACGCCGCAACGGCAGCGAAACCTGCACCGGTGGTCAACGCGACCACGCCGGCATGGTGCGGGGTGATCAGCAAAATAAACGCCGTTAGCACGGCACCGAACGTTTGCCCGAGCACGCGAGCCATGCTGATCATACCGCTCGCATTGCCGGTGCGCCCAGGCGGTGCGAGCGCGAGAAGCGATCTGTTATTGGGCGGCTGGAAAAAACCGAAGCCGATTCCGCACACAGCAATGCGCCAGCCGATGTCGAACGAAGCGGGATGCGCAGGCAGTAGCGCGAGCAATGCCAGACCTGTTGCAAGGATAGCCAGTCCGACACCACCGAGCGTCCCCGCATTGAAACGGTTCGACAAGGAGCCCGCCAGAGGCGCGATGCAAAGGACCGCGATCGGCCATGGAGTAATGAGCGCACCGGTTTCCATCACACTGCGCCCGAGTACATTCTGCAGCATGAACGGCAGCGATATGAACGCGAGCATCTGCGCGGTGAACGAACAGATGGATGTAAGGACGGCTAGCAGAAATGCCGGCTTAAGCAACAGATCCACCGGCAATAGCGGCCTGGTTCGATTGCGCTCGCGACGTACCAGCAACCACGCGCAGATTGCAGCCGCCGATAGCTGGATCACGACGCTCGTGCTAATGCCGTTACCGTGGCCCATTCGATCAATGCCGATCACGAGCAAACCGAACGTCGCCGCATTCAGCAGTGCACTGAAATAGTCGTAGGATGCCTTCGACACCGGTGGCCGAGGCAGCGCCCTGAATCCGACGAAGAACGTGATAACGCCAAGCGGCACGTTGATCGCAAACAACCATGGCCACGTCGCAACGGAGAGAATCGCCGCCGCAATCGTTGGCCCGGCGGCGGTCGAAATCGAAACGACCGACGCATGAATACTGACACCGCGCCCGAGCAGCCGCGATGGATAGATCATTTTGAGGATGGCGGTATTTACGCTCGAGATGCCGGCCGCACCCAGCCCCTGCAAGACACGCGAAGCAATCAGCACGTCGAGTGATTGCGACATCGCGCACATCAGCGATGCGAACGTGAACAGTACGAGACCAACCATGTAGATGCGCGCATAGCCGACACGATCACCCAGTGACGACAGAGGCAACAGCGTCATGATGATCGAAAGCTGGTAAGCGTTGACGACCCACACTGAATCCGACGGGCTGATATGCAATGTCGTTGTGATCGTGGGCAACGCTATGTTGGCGATCACGCTATCGAGCATGCTGAGTGTCGTGGCAAGCGAAATGGCAAGCACGCCAAATATCAGCTTACCGCCTGTCAACCCATCTTCCTTTTCCGCAAAACCGCCCTGCTCTATTGCGATCTGTCGCATGATGAAATTTTTACGCGATCCCCAAAAAAACGCCGGGGAATCTTCCCGGCGTTTTTCGATGACCGATTAAATGCTGAAGCTTTCGAGGCTCGCCGGATGAAACAGGTCTTTCGCTTCCAGCAGTCGGCTCGACAGCCCTTCCGCGTGATGCTGAGCCAGGAACCGGTTGAGCGTATGTTCGTTCGCCGCGAAACCGTACGACCAGAAATCGTCACCCATCAATTCACGCGCGGCGCGAAGCTGAGTCTCGATAAAGGGCAGTGTCACCTTTGTCGCCGAAGTATCGGTAAGACGGTGAAGTGCGATCGCTTTCGATTTCTCGAAGGCCTTCATCACCGACATCGGCAGCCACGGATGCTGTTCGACGAGCGTGCGCCGAATGCCGAGCGTGTGCATGATCGGGAACAGCCTGGTCTTGCGGTACCAGGCCGCCGCTTCCGCCTGCGGGTCATCGAACAGATACTTTACGTTCGGAGAGCCGCGATCGAAACAGGACGGCGCACGCGGGCCGACCAGCGCGTCGATTTCATTGGCTTCGAGCATGCCGGAAATCGTTTTGCCTTCGGGTGCGTTCACCAGTTCCACGTCTTTGGGCAAATTCAGGCTGATCTTTTCGACGCGCGTCGGGTCTTCGTAGCCGCCGCGTACCCACGTGACATCCGATGCCTTGATGCCGTATTCCTCTTCGAGGAACAGGCGCACCCATACGTTGGCCGTCAACTGGTACTCCGGCACGCCGATGCGCTTGCCCTTCAGATCTTCCGGCTTGTCGATACCCGCGTTCACGTTCACATACAACGACGTGTGACGGAAGGCTCGCGACGGAAATACCGGAATGGCAACGTACGCCGACGTACCCGCTGCTGTCTTGACCGAATAGCTGCTCAACGACAGTTCGCAAATGTCGTAATCCGCATGACGCAGCGCGCGAAAGAAGATTTCCTCCGGTTCCTGCAACATGAACGTCGGATCGACGCCCTCGATCTGAACTTCACCATCGACCAGGGGGCGCATACGGTCATAGGGACCGACCGCAACTGAAAGCTGCAACTTGCTCACACTGTCTCCTTAAGGGAGTGAAGAAAAATCAATAAAACTGATCGAAGTGCACCTGTCCGAACGGCACCTTGCGCGCCAATAGCATCTTCTGGATCGCCTGCCCCATCGCAGGCGGACCCGCGAAATAGATCTCCATGTCGCGCAGATCGTCACCGAACATGGACTCGGCCAGCTCATGTACAAAACCAGTGTGACCGCCCCACTGCTCGCCGCCCGCATCCGAGACAGCCGCGTCAAAATGAAGATGCTTGCCGAAATTCTCGAGCACTTCGAGCATGTCACGTCCGCACACATCTCGTGGCGTACGACCGCCGTACAGGAAGTGCAGTTTGACGCCCTGCATTTCCGGGGCTTGAGCAACACCGCGCGCGATCGAAATCATCGGCGCGAGACCCGAACCACCGGCGAGACACAGAATGTCGCGCTTCACGTCACGACGCAGATAGGCCATTCCGTAGGGGCCATCGATTTCGATCCGTGCACCCGTCGCCAGCCTGTCGAACAGTGCATTGCTTCCCTGACCGTTCGGTACGCGACGCACCTGGAAATCGAGCGCCCTTGCATGTGCGCCCTGCACGATGTTGCTCATCGAATAGGCCCGCTGACCGATAACACCGGGTAGCGTCAATAGTGCGTATTGTCCAGGCTCGAATCGCATGTCATCCGAAAGCTCGAAACGGAACTCCTCGATATCGTGCGTAACCGAACGACGCGATACGAACGTACCTGTTACACGTTTCGGTTGATGTATAGGCGCATAGTGCTGACTCGGACGCATCTTGATCGTGCAGTCGCCGCGCGGCATGCTCTGACAGCCAAGATAACGACGGCGTTCGCGATCCTTCGCGGTCCAGCCGGGTGCTTCCGGCCATCTGGTATCGAGCTCGCCTTCAATCAGTTCGAATTTGCAATTGCCGCACGCACCTACATTGCACTCGTACGGAAACGCGATGTCGTTACGAAGTGCCGATCGCAACAACACGTCGTCGTTATCGCATTCGAAAGACTGATCAATGCCCGCGAGCGTGATGCGATGTTTCTGGTTATTCACAAGAGTCTCATCCATGTGCCGGTGGGCTATCTCAACGGTGATAGCCAAGAGTTGCGGAAATGCCGTCAGCGGCTGCGATCAAATGCGGCACTGCCGCGCGCAGCGCTTTCTTCGTGAGACGTTGGACAGGTCCGCCGAAACCGATCGCCGCGACGACCGTGCCCGTCGTGTCGCGCACGGGCGCGGCAATACCGCGCATGCCCACCTCGGATTCCTCATCGTCGATCGCATAGCCGTCGCGACGCACTTCCTCGAGCATCTTCAGAAACACCTGCGTATCGGTGTTCGTTTTAGGAGTGCGCGCAACGAGGCCTTGCCTGATCGCCCGTGAAACGACATCCGGCGTGCTGGACGCGAGCAGTACATGCCCTTCCGCGGTGTAGCTGGCCGGTTTGCGCACACCGATATACGAGCGCATACGGATCGCCTGTTCGCTTTCGAGGTTGAACATGTACACGACGCTCGTATCGTCCAGAATCGCCAGGTGTACGGTTTCGTCTGTCTGTTTGCGCAATACGTGCAAGAACGGCAGCGCCTGTTTCGTCACGTCGAAACGTCGGCGCACGAGCGCGCCGAGTGTGAACAACTGGACGCCGAGCCGATAACGGCCGTTATCCGGGTTCTGTTCCAGCAACCCTTCAGCGAGCAACGCAGCGCACAGACGATGCACCGTGCTCTTTGCGACGCCCATGCGCTTCGACAACGCGCTGATGCCTAGTTCGGGCTCCTCTTCCGAAAATATCTTCAGCAGTCGCAGTGCCGCCGTTACCGACGACAGCCTGCGCGGCCCATCCTGTTCTTCTTCCGCTGCTGTTTCCGTTTCCGTTTCCGCTTCACTGTTCCGCATGGTTTTCGCGTCCAATTTGCCAAACCTCGTTAAATTTGGCGCCCCGCGATCGCGGAACGCAATCTTCTATTTATAGGAATGCCCAAGCATATTCCAGCCGCTTGTTACCCCGACACATGCGGACTAACCCTAGGTCCCTTCCGTTTCATCTTGACTTTTTCATCTGTTCAAAGGGAAACTTCTGTCGTTCCATTATAACATACATAGTTCCGTATATAGGAACATTTTTTTGCAGTGACCAAGGGTAGCATCATTTGCGCCGGATCCCAAAACTGATGCAGTGCGCCCGGTAGCCGCGAAGTCAAATCAAGGAGACAGGCAGTGAAAGGCATCAGGATTTTGGGCGCGGCGCTGGCCGCGTGTTTCATGCTGGGCTCGGCCGCGGCAATAGCCGCAAGCTTACAGACCGTCAATGTGGGTATTGCCGATGCAAGCAGTGATGTCGTGTTCTTCATTGCCGAGAAGAAAGGCTACTTCCGCGCAGAAGGCATTCGCGCGAAATTCATTCCGTTCGATTCCGGCGCGAAAATGGTTGCTCCGCTCGGCTCCGGGCAACTGGAAGTCGCGGGCGGTTCGCCGTCCGCGGGCCTTTACAACGCCGTGATGCGCGGCATTGGCATCAAGATCGTTGCTGACAAGGGATCGACGCCGCCGGGTTACGGCTATCAGCCGTTGCTTGTGCGCGCCGATCTCGTCAAGAGCGGTCGTTACAGGACGCTTGCAGACCTGAAAGGCATGAAGATTGCCGGCAGCGCGACCGGCAGCGCTTCAACGTCAACGATGAACGAAGCGCTCAAGAAAGCAGGACTCAAGCCGAGCGACGTCGAGCGCGTGTATCTGGGCTTTCCCCAGCACGTGATGGCACTCGAAAACAAGGCCGTTGACGCGTCTTTGACAACCGAGCCGTCGGCCACACAGGCCGTTCGCAGCGGTGCGGCAATCCGGGTGCTCGGCGATGACCAGATCTATCCGAATCATCAACTCGCCGTTCTGCTCTATTCGGACACGTTCATTCACGATCATCCGGACACCGCCAAGGCATTCATGCGCGCCTATCTGCGCGCGGCGCGCGATTACAACGATGCGCTGAAGGACGGCAAGATCGCGGGTCCCAATGCGGACGAGGTGATTTCGATTCTGACTCAATACACATCGATCAAGGATGCTTCGCTCTATCGCGACATAGTGCCTCAAGGCACCAATCCCGATGGCAAGCTCAACGTCACGAGTCTTGAAAACGACCTGGCGTACTTCAAGAGTCACGGTGATGTGAAGGGCAATGTCACGGTTTCCCAGGTCGTCGATTCGTCGTTTGCAGAGGCGGCGGACGCAGCGCTCGGCCCGTACAAGCCGCGCACGAAATAACAGGAAAGCGGCCCATGGCAACGATTGATTCACGCACGATGCAAGACGCGCCTGTCAAGATCCGGCTTCGTAATCTCACGAAATCGTTCGAGACGCCAGGCGGCACGGTCACGGCGCTCGACAATGTTTCGCTCGATATCTCCACCGGCCAGTTTTTCATGATCGTCGGGCCATCCGGTTGCGGCAAAACCACGCTGCTGCGTATCCTTGCGAATCTCGAATCGCCTACCAGCGGAACGGTCGAAATCACGTCGCCCGCGCAGAATCGGCCGGGCAATTCGATGGTCTTTCAAGGCGATTCGCTGCTTCCGTGGATGACGGTGTTCAACAACGCAGCCTACGGGCTGACGCTTCGCGGTGTGCCGAAAGCACAAATTCGCGAGACGGTTGACTACTACCTCGATCGTACCGGTCTCACCCGTTTTGCGAAGGCCTATCCTCATCAGCTGTCAGGAGGAATGCGCCAACGCGTTTCCATCGTCCGAGCGTTTGCAAACGATCCGGACATCCTTCTGATGGACGAACCGTTCTCCGCGCTCGATGAACAGAACAAGCTGCTGTTGCAGGAAGAGCTGCTGCGCATCTGGGACGAAACGCGCAAGACGGTGTTGTTCATCACGCACAGCGTGGACGAAGCAGCGACGTTGGGCGATCGCATCATGATCATGACGGCGCAGCCCGGCCGCGTGAAACGCATCGTCGATGTTCCGTTCCAGCGTCCGCGCTCGGTGCTCGAGCTACGCGCGCAGCCTGAATACGGCGAATTTGTCTATTCCATCTGGGGCCAATTGCGCGAGGAAGTCGAGCGCGTGCGTGCCCGCGACCTCGGCGAAAAAGCATGAGCACTCCAGGGTCTGTTTACATATGGAACGCACGTGCGTTGCCGCGAGAAGGGCCGCTCGCAAGGAGCATGACGCAGCGGGCGGCCCTTCTCGCGGCAACCCCATTTCCTGGTTTTCATTCCAGGGGAATGCCCGCTATCGGCCGCATGGCGGCGTCGCGCGTCGCTCACGTGGCGCGGCCACGCAGCGCTCCTTGCTCCTTGCCATCCACCCGATAGCGGGCATTCGCACGCGCGTTCCATATGTAAACAGACCCTAAGCACCATGCCGTCAAAAAGACACAAGATAAGTAAAGGACAGCGCGATCGCATGATCAGTATCGCGTCACCGATTCTATTACTGCTGCTATGGCAGGGCGCCGCGCAGGCGGGGCTCGTCGACGTCCGTTTCTTCCCCGCGCCGACACAGATTTTCCATACCTTTGTCGCGCTCGTCGAAGACGGCTCGCTGTGGGACAACACATCGGCCACGCTGTTGCGTCTGTTATGGGGCGGATTGATCGGCGGCATTCCCGCGCTGCTGCTGGGCGTTGCAACCGGACTTTCGAAGCCGCTGCGCGCGGTCTTCGAGCCTCTGGTTGCGGCAACCTATCCAGTGCCGAAAAGCGCAATTTTCCCGCTGTTGATGCTGATTTGCGGCCTTGGCGAAGCGTCCAAAATCGCAATGGTCGCGATCGGCGTCTTTTATCCGATGCTCATCAATACGACGACGGGGGTGCTCGAAATCAACAGGATCTATCTGGACGTGGGCCGAAACTTTCGCGCAAATCCATGGCAGGTATTCCGAACCATCGCGCTACCCGGCGCCGTGCCGCACATCATGAGCGGCATCAAGCTGGGTTTCGGTCTGGGCCTGATGCTGATCGCCATTGCCGAAATGATCGGCTCGAAGAGAGGCCTCGGCTACATGATCTGGGACGCGTGGGAATTGCTTTCAGTCGAACAGATGTATGTCGGCCTGATCGTCATTGCGATTCTTGGCTACGGCATTTCCCTGCTGCTGAACGAAATTGAACGCAAGCTGATTCCGTGGAAGTGAACATGATGAGTGGATACATGCAACAGAAGCAAATGCTCGTTGAAGCAATCCTGATGCTGGAGCGCGCCGAAGTGATCGACTTCAACGGCCACTTCAGCTGGCGTGTGCCGGGTCGGGACCACATGTTGATCAATTCCGGAGCATCGGTGCGCAGTGCGCTGAGCGCGGATGACATCGTGACGATCGACTTCGACGGCAACCTGATTGAAGGCGCCGCGGTCCCGCCGATGGAATTCCACATCCATTCGGAAATCTATCGCAAACGTTCCGACGTACATTCGGTCGTGCATACACACCCTGCCTGGTCCACGCTGTTCAGCATGACCGGTAACGTCGTGCGACCGGTGATCATGCAGGCGTCGGTGCTTGGCGAGATTCAGCAATTCCCGAAGACAGCGTCGATCAACAAGAAGCCGCTCGGTGAAGAACTGGCGGACTGTCTCGGCGCGCACCGCATCGCAATGCTCAAATCGCACGGCGCGGTAATTGCCGCGGAAGGCATTCTCGAAGCGTTCGTGCTCGCGTTTTATCTCGAGGAAAACGCGCATCGTCAGTATCTTGCGCAACAAATCGGTGAGCCGATGGTTCTGTCGCCCGAACAGGTCGAAACGATCGGCCGTAACCTGTGGAAACCGAATTTGCTGCAAAAGGTGTGGGACTATCACGCCGGCAAGCTTCGCGCGTAACGGAATCCGGCGTCGAACATGCATCACGAACGCATACCAATCTATGTGATGAGCGGGTTTCTCGGCAGCGGCAAGTCTACTCTGCTCGCGCGCTGGATGAAGGAATCGCCCTTTTCGAACGCAGCGCTAATCGTCAACGAAATCGGTGAAGTCGGCCTCGATCACGCGACGCTTGGATTCGCCGGCGATACGTCCACGCTGCTCGCAGACGCCTGTGTATGCTGCAACGGTCTGCCCGCGCTAAACGAAGCACTTGAAACGCTATTCTGGGCGCGCCTGCATCGCAGCATCCCGCGCTTCGCAATGGTGGTGATCGAAACGACGGGGCTTGCTGATCCGGGGCCGCTCGTCGCGTCACTGAGTCTGAATCCGCTCGTGAAGGAGCGCTATCGCATCGCTGGCACGTTCGCGACGATTGCGGCGCATCATGCGGCCAACACGCTCGCACGCTTCGATGAGGCACGTGCGCAACTGCGAGGCTCCGACGTGGTAATCCTCACTCATACGGATCTTGCCGACCCATCGGAAGTCGATGCCGCACAATCGCTAATAGAAAACTATTACACCGGTTCGCGCATTCTCCATTCGGCCAACGGTAGTCTCTGGCTACGTGACGCACTCGCGCTGCTTTCGCAGCCTGCGAAGCGCGCGGAACGCACCGACGTTCCTGCTGTGCCTTTCTCGCGATTGACTCGTACCCATGGGGCGATTACGCGTTTCGTCGCCCTGGATGACGTGCCGGATAGCAGCGCGCTGTGCGCGCGCCTGCACGAGCTCATCTCGCAGTATGGCGACTCGCTTTTGCGGCTAAAGGGTTGTGTTCGCCTGAAGAATGGGCGTTCACCGGTAGTCGTGCAATTCGTATTGGGAGACCGGTTCGCGCAGATCACCGACACGAAATCAGGTATGGCAGGCGTGAAAAGCGGCCTGACCTTGATCGTAAAGAGAAACTAGAGATATTGAACCGACAGGCTATCGAACGCACCAGGGAAAGTACGCACCAGGCGTTGCTTGAACACGCCTGGCGCATCCACTTCATTCGCCATCTGTTTCGATCACGATCATGCCATCTTCAACGCGCGTCTTGTATGTCTTGAGCGGAATCATGCACGGCGGCGCGACGACCTCGCCGGTCTTGATATTGAACGAGCCGTTGTGAAAATCGCACTCCACCGTATCGCCATCGATATAGCCCTCCGACAACGAGCCCGGACCATGCGTGCAGGTGTCATCCGTTACGAAATATTCACCCTGAATGTTGAATACGGCGAGCGTCAGGCCGTTCTTTTCGACCTTGATCGCCTTACCTTCGGATACTTCTCCTGCGTGGCAGAGGTGAGCAAATGCACAAGCGTGACTCATCGGGAATCTCCATCGTTGACATGTTGTAGGTCCGATGATAACTTTGTTCTTACTTCTTGAACATCGTTCCTTATATAGGAACATTCAAACAAGCGGATTTGCAAACGGCGGCAAATTGCGTCGCGCAACAACAGCAACCCTGAGGCACACATACCATGTTGAGAAAAGAACAAAACGATCTCGTCACACAAACCGGTCCCGGTACGCCGATGGGCGAACTGTTTCGTCGTTACTGGCTGCCGGCGCTTCTGTCGGAAGAACTCGCGGAACCTGGCGGCGAACCGGTTCGTTTGCAACTGCTTTCGGAACGCATGCTTGCGTTCCGGGATTCGGAAGGCAAGCTCGGTCTGATCGACGAGTTCTGCGCGCACCGTGGCGTGTCACTGTGGTTCGGCCGTAACGAGGAAGGCGGGATTCGCTGCCCTTACCACGGCTGGAAATACGACGTGACGGGCCAGTGCACCGAGGTACCGTCCGAAGCGAAGGAAAGCGGCTACGCGGAAAGGATCAGGCTGAAGTCGTATCCGCTCGTCGAACAGGGCGGCGTCATCTGGGTCTACATGGGACCGGCCGATCAGCGGCCGCCTCTACCGGCATGGGAGTTCTCGACCGTGCCGGCACGCCAGTCGTTCATGAGCAAGCGGATTCAGGAATGCAACTGGTTGCAGGCACTCGAAGGCGGCATCGATTCCAGCCATGTTTCGTTCCTGCACAGCGGCAGCCTCAACTCCGACCCGCTGTTCAAGGGCGCAAAGGGCAACCAATACAACCTGAACGACCTGGCTCCCGTGTTCGAGGTTGTCGAAGCGTCGGGCGGTTTGGCAATCGGCGTGCGCCGCAATGCAGAGGACGATCACTATTACTGGCGTATCACGCCGTGGGTCATGCCTTGCTTCACGATGGTTCCTCCGCGCGGGGATCACCCGGTGCACGGTCACTTCTGGGTACCGATCGATGACCACAACTGCTGGGCCTGGAGCTTCGATTACCATCCGACTCGCGATCTGACGGAAGACGAGGTGCAGGCGATGAAGGACGGCAAGGGCATTCACGTGTGCTATGTACCGGGCAGTAACTACGTTCCCGAACAGAACAGGACGAACAACTACCTGATGGACCGTGCGGCACAAAAAGCGGGCATCACGTACAGCGGCATCGAAGGCATCGCGATGCAGGACGCGTCGCTTCAGGAGAGCATGGGCCCAATCCAGGATCGTACGAGAGAAAACCTGGTCGGCACCGACAACGGCATCATCATGATGCGCAGCCGGATCATGAAGTCCGCGCGCGCGCTCGCCGAGAACGGTACATTGCCGCCGGGCCGCGATCCGGAATCGCAGAAGGTTCGGTCGGTCGCCATTCTGTTGAAGCGTGAAATACCGTTCAGCGAAGGCGCACGCGATGCGATGATCGCGGAAAAAGGCAAGAAACACCAATCGATCTGAGCCCCAGCAGCTCCGCCGTTCAAAGCGCCGTGTCCCACCAGACGCAGCGCTTTTTTATTTTGTGTAATACAACAGGCCTGGCCATCACGTAAAACCTGATTGCGCCGCGTATAAACAGCATGTTAAAAACGTTAATCAAATCGGAATGTCGTTCTTATATATAGAACACACATCAACCCTACTTACTTCATACCATGTCTACCATCGAAGAATCCACTGCCGCGCCCGCGGCTCAAAAAGTCGCGCTATGGGACATATTCATCACCTTCGTGCGTATCAGCGTGATGTCGTTCGGGGGTAGCACTTCCGCATGGTCCTATCGCGCCGTCGTGGAGGAGCGCAACTGGCTCGATAACGATGCCTTCGTCGCCGGCATGACCCTCTCGCAAGTCTTGCCGGGCGCAAACCCGGTCAATGTTTCGCTTTATATCGGCCAGCGCCTGCGTGGGTCGCTCGGCGCACTTGTCGGCGCGCTCGGCATGATTTCGCCCGCGCTCGTCGTCGTACTGGTATTGGCCGTGCTCTATACGCATCTGTCGGGCTATCCGCTCACACACTTTCTTCTGCTCGGTATTGCCGCCGCCGGCGTTGGTGCAACGTTCTCGATGGGCGCCAAGGTTGCGGTGCGCATCGAGCGCAAGCTGCTCCGTTATGCGTTCGCCATTGTCGCCTTCGTCGCGGTCGGTGTGCTGCATTGGCCTACCGTGCCTGTCGTGCTGGTGCTCGCGCCACTCAGTGTCCTTTGCGCTGCCATGGAAAAGTAAATGGATAACATCCTGCTGAAAATTGTTCTTCTGTTCGCGCCGCTTTCCGCGTTGTCGTTCGGCGGCGGCCAGACCATCATCGCCGATGTCCAGCTTCAAACTGTATCGGTCTATCATTGGCTGTCGGGTCAGGAATTTGCCGACCTCTTCGCTATCTCCCGCGTATCCCCCGGGCCGACTACCCTGATTTCCGCGCTGGTCGGCTGGCATCTCGAGGGCATTGTCGGCGCGATCGTTGCAACGCTGGCAATGTATGTCCCGTCGTCAGCGGTATTCGTGACCGTGACGCTTTTCTGGCATAAGAGTGAAGGTACGCGTTGGCGTCGCGCGATCGAGCGCGGGCTGGCACCTGTCGCGGTCGGTCTGATTTTCGCGGGGGCGGTCGCCGTGATGCAGTCCATGCACGCCACGACGCTCGCGTGGCTGACGACCGCCATCGCGGCTGGCATTGTCTACTTCACCAAACTCAATCCGTACATTCTGATGTCAGCCGTAGCGCTAATCTACGTGGCCGTGTTCTACCTGCCGCTCTGATGGAACGAACGGGCAGCGCACGCTGCCCGTTTTCGTGCCGAGACTTCAGAAGCGGTGGCGAATGCCCGCCGCGAACAATAGCTGGCCGCTTCGATTCGAAGGCATCATCGAATTGATGACGGCCGGCGCTCCATCCGAAGCACGCTGATAGATCGTTTCCACGTATGTATCAGTGCGTTTCGTCAGCATGTAATCGGCTTGCAGTGCGCCCTGATTCCAATGCGCCCGGCTGCCCTTCGTGTACATGTACATACCGCTGAGCGACAGCGCGGCGCCCGCTTGCCACGTGCCGTTGATCTCGTAGTTATCGAAGGCCATGGATCGAGCCGCCAGACCGGTTTCCATATCGGTTATGCCGGTATAGGTCGAGCGCGTCCATGCTGCCGCCAGCGTGAATGGACCCAATGCCTGGCTCGCACCGATACCGAACGTGTTTTGTGTCTGTACCGAAGCATCGAACGTATTGCGATTCGTACCGGGCAGCGTCACTGCATCATAAGCGCCGCTTTCCGTGCTGCCCCGTCCGTCCGCATGCAGCCACGCCGCTCCCGCGTTGAAATCGCCATGACCATAACTCGCGCCGATGCTGTACGCGCGGTTGTCGGCAAACCGTCCCGCCGCATTTGAGAACGCGTACATTCCCCCAAAACTCAGTCCACCCAACGATGAACTGGTGTATTTGAGCGAATTGCGCGCGAGCCATGAATTATTCGCGTTGTCATTGTCGAATGGATGCGCGAACGCCGTGCCGCCGTTGCCGCCGGTCAGCGTGAACGGTGCAACGTAGTCGTGGATGGAATCGTATTGGTGCCCGAGGGTCAACGCGCCATATTCGTTGTTCGCGAGGCCCACGTAATACGGATGGTCGTTCTGGTCCGCGCCTGTCGTGACGCTGAAACCGCGCTCGAGACGAAAGATTGCCCGATTGCCGCCGCCCAGGTCTTCGGAACCCTGCAGCCCCCAGAAACTGCCGTCGATCAGACCTGATGCCAACTGGAATTGATGCGCGCCACCGACATTATTCAACCAGACGGCGCTAGCATCGATTTCACCGTACAGGGACACGCTATTTTGAGCCAGCGCGCTCGAACCGACTGCCGCAATTGTTGCCATCAGGCCGAGACGCGCGACTCCGCGAGGAAGGTATTTATTCTGATTCGTCAACGCGATTACGCCTCCACTTCATCGAAACGCCGCCATTTGTAGACGATTGTGGAGGCCAGCCAGATGAACACGCACAAGCCGATAATTGCGTAGCCGATCACCCCGAAGTTATCTCCGATCGCGCCGATTTCGTCCCAGAACGCACCGTTCAGATGCAACTTGTCTGCGATCAGCCCGAGTGCTTCCACCCCTCCGACGCCGATTGCAACCACCGCCGACAGCAGCGTAATCGTCATGTTGTAGTAGAGCTTGCGGATCGGCTTCATGAATGCCCAGCCGTACGCACCCAACATCAGGATGCTGTCGGTAGCGTCGATGAGCGACATTCCTGCCGTGAACAGCGCGGGAAATACCATAATCGACCAGATCGGCATGCCATGCGACGCCTGGGTCGCGGAAACACCCAGCAGTCCGATTTCAGACGCCGTATCAAAACCGAGTCCGAACAGCACGCCGAGCGGATACATATGCCAGCCGCGCCGGATCAATCGGAACATCGGTTTAAAAATGCGCGCGAGCAGACCGCGATTGGCAAGCAGCAGATTCAAATCCTCTTCATCGTAACGCTCGCCGCGGCGCACGCGCATAAAGGTGGCGACCACCGATTTCAACACGATGAGATTGATTGCGGCGATCACGAACAGGAAGCCGGCCGATACCAGCGTACCGATCACGCCGCCGATTTCCCGAAACGCGTCGAAGCGATGTTGCAGTGCCATGGCCGTACCCGCAATCGCGGCGGTTGCCGCGATCACGATGGTCGAATGACCCAGCGAGAACATAAAGCCCACCGTCACCGGCCGCTGGCCTTCCTGCATGAGCTTGCGTGTCGCATTGTCGATGGCGGCGATATGGTCGGCGTCGACCGCGTGGCGCAACCCGAAGCTGTAGGCAAGAAACGCGGTGCCGAGCAGCACCGGGCGGTCGTGAAATGCGATGAATGCCCATGCCCATGCTCCGAGATTGAATACGGCTAGCAACGCATACATCGCAGCGATACGGCCTCGAATGTTCGGGCCGGCATCGTTGAACAGGAACTTCAGGAATTGAATCATTCACGTCTCCACCGATGGATCGCGATACGCGGCTCGCGCATCGCTCATACTTTTCCAAAGAATCCTCATACTCTCTATCGCGGCACATCGTTCCTTATAGAAGAACACATAACCTTTATTTGGAACGATCTTCGGAAATAATGAGGGCTATGCTATGGTGGTGTCAAGACGCAATTACCGCGAAATGGATAGCAGACATGCAACGCATCACGATTACGATTGACGATTTCCTGCTCGCGGCGCTGGACGACACAATGAAGCGGCACGCCTACAACAGCCGCTCGGAGGCGCTGCGTGACATCCTGCGCGCTCATCGTTCAAAGGAATTGTTGGCTGACGCCCACGTGCAATGCGTCGGCACGTTGACGATCGTGTTCGAACACGGTGTACGCGAGCTCGCGCAGCGCCTGGGGGATGCCTATCACGAACAACACGCGCTGATCGTTAGCAGCAGTCGCATCTATCTCGATCACGACAATTGTCTGGAAGTGATCGCGCTGCGTGGTGAGGTGGATACGATCCAGCGATTCGCATGGTCGCTTGCGTCGCAGCGTGGCGTGCGCAACAGCAACCTGCATCTGATGCCGTTGATGGAAGAGAGTGCGCCGCCACACGAGCATTTGCACGTATGACGGCGGCTTTTGCTTCGACAGTTAGTCGTGGCCGTGCGAGTGACCATGCGCATGATCGTCGTGGTGATGGTGGCCGTGATCCGCACCGTGGCTATGGTCGTGATCGTGATGATGGTGGTGATGATCGCCGTGCGAGTGCGCCTGATCGTGGTGCTGATGCTTGCCCGCGGTCACGGGGTGGTGGTGACGATGGACGGTGCCGTCCTCGTGCGCATGCCACTCGGACGCGTCGGATTTACCGTGCAGGCTCGGGTCTTCGCTGAACACGAGCGATTTGACCGTGACAGGAACGGTACGCGACGGCATACGGATACGGCCCAGATCGACATAATCGAGCCCTCGCAGCGAAACGCCGTCGATCACGAACAGATCGTTTCCGTCCAACGTTTCGCGCAGCAAGTTGCCGAGCGAATTGGCAATGTCGCCATCGGCGATGACGTACAACGGCTTGCCCGCGGCGATGGTCGACGGATTTCCGTCGATCAGCCCGCGTGCGAGTGCGGCCAGACGCGAATATTCCGGCGGCCCCGCCCAGCGCACCACGATCGCCACGTCCTGATCACCCTCTTTCAGGTCGTAGCGCTGAAAACTCCTGCGCAATGATTCAACGATTGCAGCCGGGTCGATCACTTCGGGCATGCGCTCTTCGATCGGCACCACCTGCATGTTCTTGCGCGGCAGCAGATTGCGTGGATTGGAAATGAAGGTGGTGTTGCCGCTCAACTGAATGCTGTATTCCGAGGCGCCAAGAACGGTCGCACGAATACATTCGATCGCAGGCAGCAGCGGCCAGGGCACCTGATTGTCGAGCAGGCGCCGGCGCACGGCGGAACCGAAGAGTTTCCCGAGGTCGAGGAAGTCGCGCGTTTCGCGCTCGTACACGTATTCGCCGACGCCACCCGAGAAGATCAGACCATCCAGCCTGCTCAAATCGGCAATCGGATCGGTCAGGAACAGCGAATTCAGATCCTCCGCGGTGAAGCGCTCGCTCAGTACACGCATAAGCGTCTGCGCCATCCAGTCGGCAACCTGCTCGAGCTGTTCGCGCGTTGTCTGGGTGCCGATTTCCCACTCGAATCCCGCTGCCCGGGCGTGTTCCTTGCCTGCCGGGTCGAGGCGCGTGATGCGTCCCTGTTGGTCCGTCACGATTAGCCGGCCGCCGAGATGGACCGCGGCCGTGCCGATCACGTTGCCGGAATCCACCAGACCCAGCTTGGTCGTGCCGCCGCCGATATCGACATTGAGCACGCGCTTTGTGTGCTCGTGCGAATACTTCGCGGCGCCGGAACCATACACGGCGAGCATCGCCTCCATGTGATGCCCGGCCGTCGCGCAGACGAACTCGCCGCCCTGCTCCGCGAGCATATCCGCAATGCCTTCGCTGTTCTCGCGACGCAGCGCTTCGCCGGTCAGGATCACCGCACCCGTATCGATGTCGTCGGGACGGAGATCGGCTTCCTTGTACGCCGCGGCCACGATGCGTTCGAGCGCCTGCGTATCCATCTGCGTTTCGCTTAGATACGGCGTGAGCGAAATCGGGCTCTGATAGATCGGTTCCCGCCCCACGATGATGTAACGGCTCGACAGTTCTTCGGCGATGCGCCGCATGTGGATACGCGAGAACACGAGCTGCGTACCCGACGAACCGATGTCGATACCTACGCTGTTGAGAACGACGTTATCAAGCAGCCATACGGCCTCCTGATTCGTTTCGGACTCGGCAAAATCGTGGTCGTGATCATGATCCGCATCGTCGCCGTGCTCGTGGTCGGGGTCGTAACCGTACAGGTGATCGTCAAGCGAATGAACGGTTGCATCGTTCGGCATAAGGCGTCTCCGGTTTGGGTGGCATGTGGACAGCGATCATACCGTAGCTTCCGCAGCCGCAGTAGCTGAAAATGGAACGACTCTCCACATAAGAGAATCGTTTTGCTTGAAATACGAGCGCCCCGCGTGGCTTGAATGGCAACGCACGCGGCGCAGCATCAGTAAAAACCCTTCACCCTAGGGCTAACCCACCCCCTTTTACGTCTTGACAAAAATCAGCCAGACGCGCCCAATACGGCAACTGCACCTGTAAATAGAAACGCTGTTCTATATACAGGAACGATGCAAACGAAGTTACGCAAGGAGACAGTTGGTGGAGCTTCAACTTGATGTCACCAATACGCCGCCCCGGTTCTGGAAGCGGCTCGATTCAAAATGGCTGGTGATCAGCAGCGCAATCTTCATCGTCGCGGTGTTGGCGTTGATTCCGCTTTGCTTTCTGTTATGGCAGAGCTTCATGACACCGCAAGGTGCGGATACGCCCGCGGTATTTACGCTCGGCAATTACCGCATAGCGTTCGGCAGCGCGGACTCCTGGGCCGCTTTCGCGAACTCGGTGGAATTCGCTATTGGTGCGGCACTCGTTTCGTTCGTGATCGGCTCGGGTCTTGCCTGGATCAACGAGCGGACCAATACGCCGTTGCGGCGTTTCTTCTCGGTCGTGACGGTGGTCCCGCTCATCAATCCGGCGATTCTGTTCACGATTGCATGGATTCTGCTTGCCAGCCCGAAAATTGGCGTGCTGAACGTTGCGCTGATGCACTGGTTCGGTCTTTCGCATCCGCCGTTCAACATCTACAGCATGGGCGGAATGATCTGGATTGACGGATTGCAATACTCCCCCATGGCTTTTCTGCTGATGTCGGCAGCGTTTCGCGGCATGGACCCGTCGCTGGAAGAATCCGCGATCATGAGCGGCGCGAGTCTGTTCAAGACGACCTTCAGCATCACATTTCGGCTCGCGGTGCCTGCAATCGTTTCGACCGTGCTGATTCTCTTCGTGCGCGCGGTCGAGTCGTTCGAAGTGCCTGCGCTGATCGGCCTGCCGGTAAAAATTCAGGTGCTTACGTCATCGATCTACGAGGCGCTGCAGCAGTATCCGACGCCGACCGGACTAGCCTCTTCGTATTCAACCATCCTGCTGCTCATCACCTCGGCCGGCATCTTCATTCAGAGCCGCCTGCTTGCCAAGGGCGGCAAATTCACGACGGTCACCGGCAAGGCGTTCCGTGCGCGCACCATCGACCTCGGGGCATGGCGTTATCTCACCGCAGCAATTTTCGTGCTGTATGCACTTGTGATCGTGGTGCTGCCTCTGCTCGTGCTGTTGTGGTCGTCTTTCCAGAAGTTCTATGCGCCGCCGTCGATGGAAGCGCTGCGCCATCTGACGCTCGATTCGTATCGTTACATCTTCAACTATCCGGAACTGAAGGAAGCCGTCGGTAACAGCGTGATTCTCGGGTTCTCGTGCGCAACGGCCGTCATGCTGCTTTCCGCGATCGTGTGCTGGATCGTGATCAAAACGAAGATCCGGGGCCGGTGGCTGCTCGACAACCTTGCTTCGCTTCCGATGGTATTTCCGGGTCTCGTGCTGGGTCTGGCATTCATGATCTTCTTCCTGAACGTGAACATCGGCATCTACGGCACGCTGTGGATTCTCCTGATCGCTTACGTCACGCGGTTCATGCCGTACGGCATGCGTTATACGCAAACCTCGATGGTCCAGTTGTCCAAGGAGCTGGAAGAATCGGCGGAGATGTGCGGTTCCGGTTGGAGCACGACGTTCTTTCGTATTGTCCTGCCGCTGCTCAAACCGGGGCTGATGGGCGGCTGGATCTACGTGTTCATCGTATCGATCCGCGAGCTGTCCGCTTCGATCCTGTTGTACAGCCCCGGTAGCGAAACGATTTCCGTCGTGGTGTGGGAGCTGTGGCAAAACGGGCAATACGTCGAACTGTCCGCGTTGAGCGTGATGTTCGTGATTGGTCTGCTCGCGCTGGTGTCGTTCGCGCAGTGGGTGGGCAGCAAATTCGGCGTTAAATCGGTCTGAATTCGCCATAACAGAAACTATTGAGACGACAATGCTGAATATTCAGAATCTGAACACGGTGTATCTCGACAGTCACGGCGCGAAAGTCGCGGGCATTGAAAATGTGAGTTTCGAGGTCCCCGAGGGCAAGCTCTTCACGCTGCTCGGCCCGAGCGGCTGCGGCAAATCCACTACCCTGCGCTCGATCGCGGGTCTCGAGAAACCCGATGGCGGAAAAATCACGGCGAACGGCGTGACTGTCTTCGACGCGGATCGCAAGATCTTCGTGCCGCCGAACAAACGCCAGTTCGGTATGGTGTTCCAGTCGTACGCGATCTGGCCGCACATGACCGTTTTCAAGAATTGCAGCTTTCCGCTCGAAGTCGGTACGAAAAAATTTACCAAACAGCAGATTGCCGACAAGGTGATGCGCGCGCTCACCGCGGTCGGTCTCGATCATGCGGCGGATCGCGATGCAACGAAGATGTCCGGTGGTCAGCAACAACGTCTGGCCCTCGCCCGCGCGATCGTGATGGAGCCGAAACTGCTGCTGCTCGACGAGCCGCTGTCGAATCTCGACGCGAAGCTGCGCGACAAGATGCGTTTCGAACTGAAGCGCCTGCAACGCGAGTTGAACGTGACGACGATCTACGTTACGCACGACCAGGAAGAAGCGCTCGCGATGTCGCACGAAATCGCGATCATGAAAGACGGCAATATCGTGCAGAAGGCGCGGCCCCGGAATATCTACGAACAGCCGGCCAACCGGTTCGTGGCGGATTTCATCGGCACGACGAGCTTTGTCGATGGCACGGTCCGGGACACGGACGGCCAGAAGCTGACCGTCAATTCCGCCATTGGCCCGATCACGGTGGCCCACAGTGAAGGCATGAAGGTCGGCGCCGAAGCTGTCGTGTCGTTGCGCCCCGAAAACCTGGAAATCTTCGCTAGCAAGCCGACGATCGAACATGACAATGTGTTCGAAGGCACGGTCTATTCCAAAGTATTCCTTGGCGAAACACTTGATTTGCAAATCAAGGTCGGTGAACAGATTCTGCTTGCCCGCGCGCATCCGTCGCATCGCGAGCCGGTTGGCGCGAAGATCTGGGTCACCATCGACCCGGCCCGCTGTATCGCGTTGAACCCGCAGTAAATCCGCTGTACCAACAAGGAGGCACTATGTCTGAAGCAAACATCGATACGAACGCGATGTATGAGGAAGATCAGCGCGCTGAAGAGTCTCATCACAGCACCGCTGGCAATGTGAAAAATCGCGTCTTCGTGCGCGGCATCGAAGGCGCGTACAACCTGAACGTCGAACTGGAGCGTCTGCGTTCCGTTCCGCGCGTGCGCAAGGGCAAGGAAATCAAGTTCAGCAAGGGACCGCAGACCTTCAGCCGCCATTATGTGCAGCCGAAGAACGGCATCACGCAGACGTTTCACATTCACCTCGAAGAATACTCGCCGGGTGGTCACTCGCAGAAGCACGGCCACGTGAACGAAGCTGCGTTCTACATCCTCGACGGCATCGGCTACGAAGTGCACGACGGCGTCCGCTACGACTGGGAAGCCGGCGATATCGCGATCGTGCACAACAACTGCGTGCACCAGCACTTCAACCGCAGCCTGGACAAGCCCGCGCGTGCGCTCGTCATCAAAACGAAGCCGATGTTCATGTTCATGAACATGCTGTTCCAGAAGACCGTCGAACCTCGCCCCGATCAACCTTCCCCCACCGGCGCAGGTTTCGTCGCTCGCATGGAAGAAACTGATTTCAATCATCCGGAAGGAGGCTACTGATCATGGCATGGACCGAATCGGGAAACTGGCTGGCGGGCGAAGAGAATCGCGCGCTTTACAAGGGCTTGCTGGAAAACGCCGAACAGGCCGCGGAGCGCAACGCGAAGCGCGCGAAAATCGTGCGCCCTGAGAACATGCCGTGGGAAATGTCGCGTCAAGGCCTGCTCAAGCATCTGCTGAACGAAGGCATGAACACGCGCATGGAGACGGTCGATGCGTATATGCAGATCATTCCGCCGGGCAGCAAGTCGGGCAGGCACCGTCACCTCGCTGAGGAGTGCCTGTACGTGCTCGAAGGTCGCGGCTACGACCTGCATCAGGACTACGATGTCGAAATCGTCGATCAGTACGCGTGGAAGCCGGTCGGTGAGCTCAAGCGCTTCGAGTGGGAAGCCGGCGACGTGATCTATATTCCGCCCGGCACCGCGCACCAGCATTTCAACGCGGATCCGGATCGCCCCGTGCGTCTGATTTCCGCGATCAACCGCATCTTCTGGAAGAGCGGCCTCAACGATCTGCAACAGCTCGAAGACGCGCCGGAATACGATCCGGCCGTGACACTCACGGCCGAGAAGATCCGCGAATACCTGAAGAACACGGCAACCGTCTAACGAACGCCGGAATCGGTTAGCTTGCGGTTCCGCGAGCTATCGTGTCGTGTACGCAACCAGCATTGAATGGAGAAGTAAATGAGCAAGAACGCAGTTGTTTCCGAGGATATGGCGAAGAAATTCGCTACAGAGAAGGAAACGGCGTATACGCGCTGGGTTGCCCAGCAAGGCCTGGACATCATCGACGGCCACTACGTGCAGGACCTGCGTACGGTCGATCTGAAGGATTGGGCTCGTCGCGGCGGCAAGGGCGTCTACATCAACCACGAAGCGTCGCGCACGTCGAACGATTGCTACGTCTGCGAAATCCCGCCGGGCAAATCGCTCGCGCCGCAGCGCCAGTTGTTCGAGGAAATGATCTATGTGCTGAGCGGCCGCGGATCGACTACCGTTCGCAACGAAGCCGGCGCCGAAGTCACGTTCGAATGGCAAGCCGGCGCCCTCTTCGCCATTCCGCTGAACTGCTGGCACACGCACTACAACACCTCGGGCAAGGACGCCACCCGCTTCGTCGCGGTCACGAACGGGCCGCCCACCATCAACGCGCTCGAAGACATCGATTTCATCTTCGGCACGGCGTACGATTTCAAGAACCGCTTCAACGGCGAGCCCGACTACTTCGCTAACGGCGGCGAGCAGAAGGGTCTGCTGATGGAAACGAATTTCGTCGCCGACGCGGTGAACCTGCCGCTGATCAGCGCGGCTGAACGCGGTGCCGGCGGCGGCCACATCCGCTTCAACATGGCGCGAGGTTCGCAGAACAGCCACATTTCGCAGTTTCCGACGTCGACGTACAAGAAAGCACACTCGCACGGTCCGGGCGCGCACGTGATCATCATGAGCGGTTCGGGCTATTCGATGATGTGGCGTGAAGGCGAAGAGCCGAAGCGTTACGACTGGCAAGCCGGGTCGCTGATCACGCCCGCGAACGGCGAATTCCACCAGCACTTCAACACGAATCCGAATCCGTCGCGCTACCTCGCGCTCAAGCATGAAGTCGTATCGCAGCGTAATTCGCAAGGCGTGCCGAAGGCGTGGATTTCACGTCGCATCGGCGGTTGCCAGATCGATTACGCGGACGAGAATCCGGTGATCCGTTCGACCTTCTCGTCGGAGCTGGAAAAGATCGGCCTCGCGATGCAAATGGCTGGTGCGTACGAGAAGGAGCTGGAAACACTGCCCCCGCTCGCGAGTTGAAGCGCGGCCGCTGAGCCGTCGATCCAGTACGGCTGAAGGTGTGGGGTACATCACACCGATGCACCCCACCCAAAAATAAACACATTAGAGACTCTCGATGAAAAAGAATTTCCGCCTCGCAGCAATTGTTGGGTTTCTCGGTGCCGCGCTGACGTTCGCCGGCTCCAGTCCTGCTCTCGCAGCCGGTTATGTGTCGAGCGAATCCGTCGCGCAATACAGCGGCGCGGATCGCATGCAAAAACTGATCGCCGGGGCGAAGCAGGAAGGCAAGTTGACGGTCTATGCGTCGCTGCCGCCTGATGATTTCAATCCGGTCGTGCAAGCCTTCGAAAAGAAATACGGCGTGCACGTGACCGTCTGGCGTTCGAGCGCTTCCGGCATTCTGCAACGCGCCATTTCGGAAGGCCGTGCCGGCCGCTACGAAGCGGATGTGTTCGAAACCAACGGGCCGCAGCTCGAAGCGATGTACCGGGAAAAGCTGTTGCAGCCGATCAATTCACCGGTTCTGAAATTGCTGATTCCGCAGGCAGTTCAGGACAACAACGCGTGGACCGCGACGCGCCTGAACGTGTTCACCGTCGCGTACAACACGAACCTGATCAAGAAGGCGGATCTGCCGAAGACGTACAAGGACCTGCTCGACCCGAAATGGAAGGGCAAGCTCGGCGTGGAAGGCCAGGATTCGACTCCGTGGTTCGCCGACACGGTGCGGGATCTCGGCGGCCAACCGGGTATCGACCTGTTCAGGCAGATCGTCGCCAAAAACGGCGTGTCCGTGCGTCGCGGCCATACGTTGCTGGCAAATCTGGTCGCATCGGGCGACGTGCCGGTAGCTTTCGGCATCTACAACTACAAGGTTCAGTCCATGAAGGAAGCCGGTGCGCCCATCGACTGGTTTTCGATCGGACCGGCTATCACCCAGCCGAATGGCGTCGGTGTCGCTCACATGCTCAGGCATCCGAATGCCGCCGTGCTGTTTTATGACTTCCTGCTAACCGAGGGGCAAGCCATGTATGCCGATCACGATATGGCCGTGACGAACACGACGGTCAAACGCAAGCTGCCGGACGTCGCGATGCAGATCATTTCGAACAAGGACATCATCGACAACCAGGCAAAAAACCAGGCGCTTTTCGATACTGTATTCAATGGTATGAACTGATCTTCAATCAGAAAGAGGTGCGCCGGATCCCCGCACCTCTTCCTCCACTTCCACCGAAAGCATCACCACTATAAAGACTGCTTTCCACACGGCGCATTTCGGGCCGTTTGGAGTCGTACGCCCGTTGTTCATTTAAAACGGGATGAGCAGCACATGCGGCGCCGCATTTCAAAAGAGGTTTGTTTTAAATCGCAGAGCGTGGTTTTTTTCAATTAACCATTCTATTTATTTTCTACAAATCGCGGCATCCCCGCATGTAAGCATCGGCCGATTCCGGTTCGACGCTTATTAAATCAACATTGGAGACTCATGAAAACGAAAACTCTCGCATTGATGGCTTTCCCTGCTCTCGCAAGTATCGCGAGCGTTGCTCATGCACAAAGCTCGGTCACGCTGTACGGCATCGTGAATGAGGGGATCGACTACATCAACAATCAGAGCGGTGGTTCCGTGGTAGGCCTCATCAGAGGGCAAACCAATGGCAGCCGCTGGGGTCTGCGCGGTGCGGAAGACCTCGGCGGCGGCATGAAAGCCGTCTTCGACCTCGAAAACGGCTTCGACGGTTCTGCCGGCACGCTGTCGCAAGGCGGTCGTCTGTTTGGCCGCTCGGCGTGGATGGGTCTGCAAACGCCGTACGGCAGGCTGACGTTCGGTCGTCAATACGACGCAATGCACGACGATGTCGGCGAGCGCCTGGCCGCGACCGGCATATGGGCGTGGGTCGGCAGTCACCAGGGCGACTTCGATAACCTGAACGCCAATTTCCGGATGGATGGTTCGATCCGGTATATCTCGCCTACCTATGCCGGCGTCAAGCTCGACCTGTTATTCGCACCCGGCGGCGCGCCCGGCAGCTTTGCCACCAACCGCCGTTATCAGCTTGCCGCGACGTACGATTCCGGCCCGATTCTCGGCGCAATCGCGTACGAGAATATAAACAATCCCGCGGTTTCGGTTTACGACAGCGCCGCGGCACCCGGCACGGCGGCATTTTCGTCGCCCGGCAAGTCGCCCTCGTTCAGCGGCTTCCTGTCCGCGGACACCCAAGCCATTTTCGCGGCAGGTGTCGGCTACAGATTCGGCACCGGTGGCCAGGTCAGTTTCGTATACACGCGAACTGTCTTCAGCGATATGCTTCGGACGAAATCGACGCCCAATACCGGGTCGGCAACGCTCAGCAGTTATGAAGGCAACATTCGTTATCGCGTGATGCCGACGCTGCTGCTTGCGGCGGCGTACGACTATACGACGGTGCGCGCGCCGGGCAGGGCCGCCCACTATCACCAGGTCAACGCCGGGCCGGATTATTTCCTGTCCAAACGAACCGATATTCAACTAAGCGGCATCTGGCAGCGCGCCTCGGGTATCGATTCGACTGGCAAGCCCGCGGTCGGAACGATCGGTTCGCTCGGTAGTTCCACGACGCCCACACAGGTGGCAGTCAAACTCCTTCTTCGGCATCGCTTCTAAAGCCAGTTGATGGATGGGCGAGGTTCCGGTCACGGAACCTCGCGTTTTCCGACATTTCGCACGCGCACTACGTATGAACGCCACGACCCAACCCATCTCACGTACTTTCAAGGCGGCTGTTGCTGTCGAACCGTCACGCACGGAAATTCAGACATTCGAGCGCCCGGCCATTACATCGTCTACCGGATTGCTGCGCGTTGCGATCACGGGCGTATGCGGCAGCGATGGTCCCTACTACAAGCAACTGCCGCAAAGCCGCGGGCCGCTGATTCTCGGGCACGAAACGGTCGGCCATATCGAGGAAGCGGGTGAGCTTGCCAGCGCACGTTGGGGCCTGAAGGAAGGCGATTACGTCGCGCTTGAAGAATACGTTCCATGCGGCCACTGCGAATATTGCCTGTCGAACGAATTCCGCCTGTGCAATGCAACGGATTGGCGTTTGAATGGGTTGCGTTATGGCGCAACCGGTCTGAAGACCGCACCGTCTTTCTGGGGCGGCTTTAGCCAATACCAGTACCTGCAACTCAATACCGTATTTCATCGCGTGCCCTCGAGCGTCGCGCCGAAACACGCGGCACTCGCATTGCCCCTTGGTAATGGTATCGAATGGGCTTATTTGCAGGGCGGCGCGGGTCCGGGCCAGGCGGTCGTCATCCAGGGCCCCGGACAACAAGGCTTGTCGTGTGTCGTTGCAGCGCGTGAGGCAGGCGCCGAAAAAATCATCGTCACGGGCCTTTCGACGGACACCGACCGCGAACGTCTTGCATTGGCAAAACGGCTCGGTGCGGATCACACGATCGAAGTCGATCAGGAAGACGTGCTCGAACGCGTGGCCGACCTCACGGGCGGCTCGATGGCCGACCTCGTGATCGATTGTGCATCCGGCGGTCCGGCAACCGTTGTCTCCGCAATCCAGCTTGCGCGAAAGCGCGGAACGGTCGTGCTCGGCGGGCAAAAGCGCGTGCCGATTCCCGAATTCAACAGCGACATGATCATCGCGCGCTTTCTCACGGTGAAAGGCATGCGCGGTCACAGTTACCAATCCGTTGAACTGGCATTGCAACTGATCGCCGCGAACCGTCACGACGTGACGCAGATGAGCACCCACACGTTCAGCCTTAACGACACGGATCTGGCGTTGCGCACCTTGCAGGGCGACGGTGTCGACGGCGCGATTCACATGACGATCGATCCGTGGAAGTGAGCCATGGCTGATTACCCGACTCCATCCGAAGTGCGTTACAGAATCCAGACTCCGAATTCTTCGCCGCGTCGCATTCGCGTGATCGCGCTGACGGATGACGATCCCGAAGCCGCAAGCTGCCGCACCTACGCCGATGTCGAATTTGCGATGGCGAGCGATTTCGCCGTGCTTTCGCAAGGCGCCGATGCCAACGCCGGCACGCACTCCGAAGCGTTGGAAAAATGGCTCGGCACGCCCGATACCGTTGTGATTTCGGGCCGCGATGGCGACGATGCTCGGGCGATTGCGGTCGCGGCAAAAACATATCGCATGAAGGGCGTCACCGTATCCGTCGTGATCAGCCCTTCCGGCAGGAAATCGAACAGCACGGCCGACGCGTTGCGTCCCTACAGCACGATGATGGTTCTTCCGACGAAGGCCGGATATCTGGACGATCTGCTTGCCGCACTCGGCGCGTAGCGAGGAGAATATTTTGAAACGCGACATCAATCGATGGTGGACGGTATTCGGCGGCGCGATCTGTGTGTCCGTCGGCGCCGGCGTATTGTCGGCATTCATGTTCGGAATGTTTATCAAGGCGATCGCCGCGGAGAATCACTGGAGCCGCGCACAGGTTTCGCTCGGCCTGACCGTCTTCGAATTTTCGATGGGCCCCGGCACCATCCTTCTCGGCTCGCTGATCGACAAAATGGGGGTGCGACGCCCCACCCTGCTATTTCTGATTCTGTTTGCCGTGTCTACCGCGCTCGTGGGCGTATTGCCCGCGTCTCCATTCATATTCGCACTGGCATTCGTCGCCGTCGGCCTGTTCGCGCCCAGCACGAACGCGCTGCCTTACGCGAAAGTAATCTGCGCGCGCTTCGACCGGCAGCGTGGCCTGGCACTGGGGTTGATGGTCGGCGGCACGGCAGTAGGCGCGATGTTCATGCCGCACTATGCGGGTTACCTGCTGAAGCACTTCGGCTGGCGTGCCGGCTATTTCGGCGTCGCCGGGCTGATGGCCGTGTTTTCGGTTCCCGCGCTCTACTTCCTCGTCAAAATGCCACCGGGTGTGGACGAAGAGCTGGTGCGCCAGGCGCATGAAGCGAGACGCGAACTACCATCGCTTTGGTCGCTATTCCTCGGAGATCGCACCTTCCGTCTGCTGGGCCTTTCGATCTTCTGTGTGTCCGGCGTGCTGCTCGCGTTGCTTTCCCAGCTCGTACCCATGATGACCGATCGCGGCGAAACGGTCTCGGCTGCCGCAACGATGCTATCGATTGCCGGATTGACATCGGCGCTCGGCCGTCTGTTCGCTGGCTGGTTGATGGATCGGGTTCATGCGCCCTATTGCGCTGCGATGTCGTTCTCGTTGACGCTGATCGGCGTGCTGATTCTCGCAACCGGCGCGACCGGTCATACGGCAATGGTCGCCGCCGCGCTGATCGGTGTTTCGATCGGCGCGGAAGCGGACATCATTACGTTCATCGTAAGCCGCTATTTTGATCTGCGCCTGTTTGGCCGGGTGAGCGGCGCGATGTGGATGGCGTGGGGTTGGGGAGCCGGCATCATGATCTTCGCATCCGGACTATCGTTCGATCTCACCCACTCGTACACAAGCGCCCTCTGGACGTTTTCGGGCTTTGTTTTGATCGCCGTAGTCTCGATCATGCGTCTCGGCCCATACGTGTATCCGGAACAACGCGATCCGAAGCGCACCGCGCTCGGGGCGAACGCATCGGCGTGATTCCCGTACGACCTCTGGTATTCGTTTTTTACTCACAGCAACGCCGCTCGCGTGTCGCTGATCAACGACACGCGCGGGCAACGACAGGAACTGCGCCAGCGCCGTATCTACCGTCGAAATAGATGCATATCTATTTACAGGCGGGCCACTTCCGAAACGACTTCGTTCAACGCGAGGCCGCTTTAATGACCCGATTGCGTCGTGCCTCGTGCGTCCGGCCCGTAGGAAGCGGCGGCATTCCTTTGCTGCTCGAGGACTGCCTGTGCCTGCTCCAGATTCTCCGGATAGCTGTCGTCAGCCACACCGGGGTTGTAGCCCGCCGCTTCCAGTTGTTCCAACTCCTTGACCACCTGGGCGTGCGTGACGGGCTCGGCCGCATACGACACCATCGGAACGAGGATAGCAGCGGCACAAACAGCATTGATCAGGAGTTTCATGGTCTTACCTCTTGAATGTAAATATTGGACTTGTCAAATAAGTATACACCTATCGCAAAATCACTGGGGAAACCACTAATTTACATTCATATTTCTTACAAAGTACTTCCAACTCTCTTGCCGCGGCTCGCACTGAACTGGCGATAGACGCCAGGGTGTCCGATCGCGTCGTCGAGAGTCCTGAATGATGTCAATTTCGGGGATTTTTATTTCAAGAATGGAGACAGGATGATTACCCGACGTACCATATTGAAAGCCGGTTTTGGCCTTGCATCGAGCGCGGCATTCGTGCCGTTTCATGCTCGATCGGCCGACGAAGTTTCGCCGAATCTTGCACTGGCAGACTATGCCGGATCGGATCGCGCAGCGCGGATCCTCGCCGCGGCAAAAAAAGAAGGGCAGGTGAATTTTTATACCACGATTGCTAAATCGGACCTCGAACCATTATTCAAACCGTTTGAGAAAAAATACGGCGTCAAGGTCAACATCTGGCGCGCAGGCGACGAACAAGTCGTGCAACGCGCCGTTTCAGAAGCGCGAGCCGGCCGTTATATGCCCGATAGCGTGCATGTGGGTTCCTCGTTCCTGGACAATCTGCGGCAAGAGAACCTGTTGCAGCCTGTCGTATCGCCGCTGTTCGCGGACCTGATTCCAGGATCGGTGCCGGACCATCGCATGTGGGCGTCGACACTGCTGTCCGTCTGGGTTCAGTCCTACAATACGAATACCATCAAAAAAGAGGACCTGCCGTCTTCCTTCGACGATCTGCTATTGCCGAAATGGAAAGGCAAACTCGGCATCGAGTCGAAAAGCTCCGACTGGTTTGCCACCATTTGTCAGCAGATGGGTGCCGAAAAAGGCATCGCCTTTTTCAAGCAATTGATTGCCACGAATGGGGTGTCCGTCCGCAATGGCAATTCATTGCTGAACAATATGGTTGCATCAGGCGAAGTACCGCTCGCGCTCGAGACGTATAACTATATGCCGATGCAGGCGAAGCGCAAAAATGCGCCTATCGACTGGTTCCTGTTGCAGCCGGCGGCGGCCAGAGCGAATGGCATTGCCCTGTTCAGACATGCACCGCATCCGGCCGCGGGCATGTTGCTCTATGACTATATGCTGTCACTCGAGGCGCAAAAGATTCTGGCAAACATGGATTATGTTCCGACGCACCAGAATATCCCGTCCCCTTTCCAGAATAGCCAGATAATGCCGGTCGATCCCGCGATGTCAGCGGCTGAACGCAATAAATGGAACGACCGCTTTAACCACCTGTTTCTGGCTTAGCGTCTACATTCCCACGTAAAAAGCTGCCCTGGTTCCGGGCAGCTTTTTACTTTTCACCAGCTTGCGCGATGCGGCCGGATTGCGATGCTCCGGCAGTATCCGAGCCGTACGCGGCGTTGGCTTCCTTCTGTTGCGCCACGATAGCCTGCGCAGGCTTCAGGTTATGCGGATAGTCGTTTTCATCGATAGGGTTGTAGCCCGCCTCTTCCAGTTGAATCAATTCCGCGCGTACCTGCGCATGCGTAAGCGGCTCGGCCGCATATGACAGCACTGGAGCAACAAGGGCGGCGATAAAGGCAATCTTGACGAGCGATTTCATGTGAGCTTCCGATAGTGGTTCGCGGGTGGCGCACCGGCGCAACCCATGGGAATCATTATACGGGTTTTCACTTACATTGTCGTTACTTATAAAGGAAATATGTTCTTTTATAAGGAACGCATGGAATGGCCTGCCGCCGTACACCGGCTCGTTTTCCAGGCCGCCATGCGGCGCAACGAGCCCTGACGCGCCGGAATACCGAATCCGGCGTTCATTCATGTTTTGACGTTTTACGCGAGCTGTGCACCCTCGCTCGCGTCGAGCCGGAAATTCGCCACCAGTTGCTGCAGCAATACGGACTGCTCGCGCACGTTTTGCGCCGCCGCCGACGCCTGCTCGACGAGCGCCGCATTGTGTTGCGTCACCTCGTCGATCTGGCCGATCGCCTGGTTTACCTGGACGATGCCGGTGTGCTGCTCTTCGGACGCAGCGGCGATTTCACCCATCAGGTCGGTTACGTGCCGCACCGCGCGCACGATCTCTCCGATCGTGCCGCCCGCTTCATGCACCTGCCGCGACCCGGTATCCACGCGCCCGACGGATTGCCCGATCAGCTCCTTGATTTCCCGAGCCGCGCTCGCGCTGCGCTGCGCGAGGCTGCGCACCTCCGAGGCGACCACCGCAAATCCCCGCCCCTGCTCGCCCGCACGCGCGGCCTCGACCGCGGCGTTCAACGCCAGAATGTTGGTCTGAAAAGCGATGCCGTCGATGACGCCGATGATCTGCTCGACGCGCGCCGAGCTGCTAGCGATGCCTTCCATCGTTGCCACGACGTCGCGCATCACGTCGCCACCGCGTTGAGCGATGTCCGCGGCGCCGTTCGCAAGCGTGTTGCCTTGCCGCGCGTTTTCGGCGTTCTGCTTCACCGTCGCGGTCAACTGCTCCATGCTGGCAGCGGTCTGTTCGAGCGAGGCTGCCTGCTCTTCGGTGCGCTGGCTCAGATCCGCGTTACCCATCGCAATTTCCGCCGCGCCCGTCGCGACGCCCTCGCTGCTTGCGCGCACCTGGGCCACGATATCGACGAGCCGTTCGTTCATGTGCCGCAGCGCACCCAGCAATTGGCTGAGTTCATCTTTGCCGCGAACTTCGATATGAGACGTCAGATCGCCCCGCGCAACGGTCGCGGCGATGGTAACGGCCCGATCGATCGGTACGGTGATCGAGCGCGTGATGACGTAGGCTACCGTGATGCTCAAAATAATCGCCAGCGTGATCGCCGCAATCGCCAGTCGCAGTGCGAAACGGTAGTAGGCAGTCGCCTGCGCGCTCGCCTGCATGGCGCCTTTGCGGTTGAACGCCACATGCGCGTCGACCTTGTGCGCATACTCGCGGTAGTCGTACGAGGATTTGGCCGCCAGTGTACGTACCGCGGCGAAATCGCCGTCACCGGCCATTGCGAGCTTCACCAGCTTGTCGTCGATCTTCTGATACTCGGCCCACCCTTCGCGGTCATGCTGGAGGAACTCGCGTTCGGCGGGTGAATCGACCAGCTTGTCGTAGGCGGCAAACGCGCCGGCGATCTTCGACAACGCGTGGCCGCGCTCGGCAATCGCATCCTGCTTGCCTTGCGCATCGGCCTCCAGCACCACGCGAAGCGTCGCGCGGCGCTCCGAATCCGTGGCCGAGCGCAAATCCCCCAGCAACTGGACGCCCGGCAACCAGTTTTGCGCAAGATCCTGCGCACCTGCCTCGATTCGGGACGCCTGATACAACGCGATGGCGCAGGTGGCGCACAGCACGATCAACACAACGGCAAAGCCCGTAACCAATCGGGCGCCGACTTTCAGATTGTCCAGCGCAAGCATCGCAATTTCCGTGTTGTGCCCGGGCGCACCGATGCAACGGAATGCGGTGCCGGAGCGGATTTGCAGGAACGGCGTCAGTCTCGGTCAGGAACCGACGCAGCTGAAACTTCAGAAACGTTTGACGCGCAGACGATGAATCCGGCGCGCAATGCGGCCTTCGAATACAGAATCGGCGCACTCCGGGTCGCGATAAACCGGTTCAGGTTCGCAGCAATCGGAGCGTGACGCTCAATGCCATGCTGCACACGCCGCTGTGGTGCTGGTCGCCGTACTCATGTCCGTAATCGCGTCTGCAACACGCTGTGAGCGCACGCGGCGGTGACCGTGCAGCCGCGCTCCATGCGGATGCGCTTGCCTTGCAGATCTTCCGGATGACGAATACCGGGATGGATGCTGTACAGAGCGGCTTTTGGCGGATGTGGAATCACTGTGCTGTTGTCTCCGTGGGCCGTCGCTTGCATGTCGCGGCCTCATTTATGAATGTTTTCCGGCGTTTGCCGCACCTCTTCGGGCCGGCTATGACGCACGCCATTCGCGCATCAGACAATCGCCGCAGCCTCGAGCGGCGTGCGACCGGGCGCAACAGGTCGCGCAGGTAAGCGTGATGACGTCTTCGGCTTGCAGCGCGAACCACCCGCGACTCTGCCCCGTCATTCAATCGAACGCCGCGAGACGCTCCGTGCTTTTTCTGGATAATCGCTGCCTCGCCCGTCTCCATGAGCTGGCACCACATTTTTATTTGTTCCTATATACAGAACGTCGATCCGTATTTGTAAACGCACGATAGCACCTGCTCCTGATGAGTGTCAACGCTTGGGGAAACCGTCCATCCGGAGATTGACCGGCGCTATCGATGCTGCGCACCTCGCAACATCGCCGTCGTAAATGTTTACTTCCAACCCGCTGATCGATGCAAAGACCAGGCACAGATCGATCCGCCCGATGCGGCGCCGACCGGCATATCTCGGCGCCACGGCATCGGTCGGCCCTTCGACGCCAGGAACGACGTTCGTCCGGCTATCGGCAACGCTGCCGGCAGCAGACGCCAGGTCCTCAGGTGCAACCGCTATTTTTGGACTATTCAGAACTATTTCGGGACCACAAGGCACTTGGGCAAAGCTACGATGGCAGTTCTATCGATCGTGGGACGCAGGGAAACGGCATGCGCATTCCCTCACTGGGCCGGGTTCGAGCGACGTGTTCCAGGAAAAACCACATCTTCGACTACAAGACGGAACGTCAGGCCTGCCTCTTAAGCGATACGCGGGGCACGGCGTCGACGATGGATCACCGGCTAAACCACCGCACGTAACGCGCTGTCCAGCAAGCGAGGTTGCGTCTGCCACCGGCAACGCGTCGTCCTGCCTTCGCTTTCGGAAACGACCGTGGCGCCCGGCATCGGATATCGAACGGGCTTGCCATCGTCACAATATTTTCGCCGTAGATAAGTAACCGTAGAGGCAATTCACATGAAAGCAATCATCGTGACGGACGAAGCGGCAGGAATCGCCGGCATGAAGCTGGCCGAGCGGCCCGAGCCACAGGCGGCGATAAACGACGTCGTCGTTCGGATTCATGCGTCGGGATTCGTCCCGACTGAAATGGCGTGGCCCTCGACCTGGACCGATCGCCAAGGGCGCGACCGGACACCGACGATACCCGGCCACGAACTGGCCGGCGTGGTCACCGCTCTCGGCTACGGCACGACGGGGCTGTCGGTCGGACAGCGCGTGTTCGGCCTCGCGGACTGGTACCGCGACGGCACCCTCGCCGAGTATGTCGCGATCGAGGCGCGCAACCTCGCGCCGCTGCCGGGCGACGTCGACTTCACCGTCGCCGCGAGTCTTCCGGTCTCGGGGCTGACCGCATGGCAAGGGCTGTTCCAGCACGGGCGCCTGCAAGCGGGCCAGCGCGTTCTCGCGCATGGCGCGGCCGGCGCGGTCGGGGCAATGGTCACGCAACTCGCGCACGAGGCCGGCGCGTATGTCATCGGTACCGGGCGCGCCGCCGACCGTCAGAAGGCGCTCGACTTCGGCGCGCAGGAGTTTCTGGACCTCGAGCACGACACACTGGAAGACATCGGCGGAGTCGATCTCGTGTTCGATGTCATCGGCGGCGACATCGGCAAACGGTCCGCGGGGCTGATTCGTCCCGGCGGAATACTGGTGTCCGTTGTCGGGCTGCCCGAGGAGCGACCGGCCAACAGCCTGGCGGTCGACTTCGTTGTCGAGTCCAATCGTGCCCAACTTGGCGAGATCGTCCAGCGAGTACGGGATGGACGACTGCGAACGAACATCGACAACGTCTCCAGCCTCGACAACGCGCTCGCTGCGTTGAATCCGGCCGTGCGACGCAAGGGCAAGGCGATCATCCGCCTTGATTCATGAAGGCTCGAGGCGTACCGCGCATGCATCCGCCGAAGTCGGTGTGGTCGCCTCGCTTCGAATTTGAGAGCCCCGGCGCGGCGGCTTTGCTCAGCTTCCAGAACACCCACAGCCGCGCGCTGCCCTCCGGATAACAACGTCGTCGCATTGACTCGCCTGCACCTGTCTCGCGCGAAGACAGGGTCGTGCCGAACACGAACAATGAACCGACACGACGGGCGCGAGCCTATGACGGTCTCCGCTCTGTAACGGCCCGCCGCGTGAACAACATCTTTATCTTTTTTCCGAGCTACCTCTGTATGTCGCCGACCCGCGGGCCTTGCCAACCTTTCGATGCTTTTCTCCGTCGCCGCGGCCCTCGTTCCGTTCGAACATTGGGTGCCTGTGAGATCTCGCAGATCGCGCGGTTCCTTTGCGAACCGGCGTCGTCGTCAACCGCACAAGGAGCGCTCCGTTGAGCGATGCATCCTTTGTCGGCGGCGCGGACCTGCGCATTCGGCTCGACCGCACGGCCAGGCTGCCGCTCGCGGAACAGATTCGGATGAGTATCAGCAGGGCAATAGAATCGGGCCTTCTTACACCCGGGACGCGCCTGCCTTCGTGGCGCGACCTGGCCACGCATCTCGGCGTGGCGCGCGGTACAGTTCAAGCTGCCTATGAACGCTTGTCCGACTCTCAAATGATCGAGACATTCGGAGCACGGGGCACCCGTGTCGCGGCACGGCCACGTGCCGTCGCCGCTCGGCCGCAAGCCTCGCTGCCGGATGGTTTCATGAAAGAGCATCCGGAGATGAGCATTGGCCCGGCGATCTTTCAACTCGGCATTCCCGGACTCGAAGGCCTGCCGGAGAAGTTTTTCGCGCGCGCGCGCTCGTCGAATTTATTGAAGATGGGACCTTTCTCGTCACTGGTCTATCCCGATCCTCGCGGGGAATTCGAGCTTCGCCGGGAGATTGCGGGCTATCTGTCCATCGCCAGAAATCTCCACTGCTTCCCGGAGCAGGTGTTCATCACTTCGGGATACAGCTCGGGCTTGAGCTTTGCACTGCGAGTATTAGGTCTGGACGGCCAGAAGGTCTGGATGGAAGAACCGGGCTTTTTCCGTACCCTCAAGGCGCTGGAACTCTCCCGCTTAAGGATCGTTCCGGTACCGGTGGACGCAGAAGGCGTCAACGTCGGTTACGGAATCGACAACGCGCCGGACGCCGCGCTGGCCGTCGTGACGCCCGGTCAACAGGCGCCGCTGGGCTCGACGCTGTCTCTAAGGCGGCGGCTCCAGTTGCTTGAATGGGCGGTCTCGCGCAACGCGTGGATCATCGAGGACGACTATCTCAGCGAACTGCAACTCGAAGGCAGGGCGGCACCCGCGCTGGCGTCTCTGGACGAAGGGAATCGGGTGATCCACATAGGCTCTTTCAGCAAGACTGTCAGCCCGGGGCTGCGACTCGGATTTATCGTGGCGCCGACCGACCTGGTTAGCGCGTTCTCCGAAGTAGCCGCAACGCTCGCCCCCGCGCCGTCACCGGCGGTTCAACTCGCGACCGCTCACTTTATGCGTGACGGCCACTATATCCGCCGCGTACGCCGGCTCAAGCGTCTGTATACAGCTCAGCGTGACGCGCTATGCGAGCAGCTGCGAATGCGCGACTCGGAGTGGGTCAGGGCTGGTCTGACGATACTTCTCAGACTCCCCGATGGTGCGCCCGACACGGAAATCGCTCGTGAAGCGATGAACTTCGGCATGGCGCCATCGCCTTTGTCCGCCTGGTACGCGACACCATCCACGGCCTTATCCGGCCTTCTGCTCGGGGTTGCCACCGCGCCTGAACCGTACGTTGCCACGTCGTGCCGGCGACTGTTCGAGATCATCGACCGATATCGCTAGCGCAGTGTTACGGGCCTCGCGGGAGCGAGAGCGGGAGCGAAACCATGATTCGGTTATCGCCGGAACTCCGTGCGCATGTCCGGGCCCCCCGCTGCATGAAGACCGCGCGCTGAGCGATGCGTGTCGTCGCAGCGCCATATTCGCGTTTGCCTGGTACACACGGCAACGCGGAATCTTGGTCCTTCTATTTGTGCGATCCACGGTAGAAAATGCCTCCGATCCGTGCATCACGCAGAACTCAAGGATCTTCGCCAATTGAATTACTTTTCCCGAATCGCCCGGGAGTATCTGACGGCGCAGCCGGCAAACCTTCCGGAAAAGAAAGAATGCCTTAGCAGGGAAGGCCCGCTCCTTGCCACTACAATAAGACAGATGGCGCAACCGTCTTGCATCGACGCGGTCGTCACACGGTCCGGCGGCGAATCTCGCCGATTCGCGGCGTTCCCCGCGGACAACTCGTGCCCCTACCTCGCAGACGGTGCGCTTGCTCTCGCGAACAAGCCGCCTTACCTGAGCGAGTCGATCGGCGCCGTCGAAACAACATCCGGGCGGCGGCTCTGACTTCGATGGAGGTTTTATGAACGACGCTACGGCACGTCAGAACAGAGTTCAGCCGATGACGCGGATGTCCGCCGCCGAACTCGACGATCTATTGTCCGCGCTAAGCGTGGAATTTGTCCGGCTGACCGAGTGCCTGGTCAGTCCGGGTTGGCGTCTGAACCTGGGAGGCACAGCCACACCCGGCATACATTACAACCTGTCCGGACATGGCCGCATGGTCCTGGAGGGACATCCCGCGATCGAACTTTCTCCGCACACGCTCGTTATTACGCCACCGAAGCAGTATTTCCATATCGAGGTGCCTGCGCAGGATCCTGAAAGCGAGGGGTCCAACGAAATGGAGGGCCGTTGGAAGCAGTTCCCGGAAGGCGCGGTTCGGCGCTTCGTCGCGGGAGACAGTCCCGAACTGATGTTGATCTGCGGCTACTTTCAGGCATCCTATGGCACGTCCGTCAACCTGTTCTCGACACTGACCGGCCCTATCGTCGAACAGTTCGACAGCGCGCATCACATCGACCGCACACTACGGTTGGCTCTGCAGGAACTCACCGACGAGGAAGTGGGCATGGGTGCGATGACAGCGACCCTGCTTAAAGTGGTGTTGATTGCATTGCTGAGACGTTCATTGACGTCGATCAATCTGTGGGTCGAGCGGTTTTCGCTATTGGGAGACGGCAACATCGCCAAGGCGTTTTCTCATATGGCGGCACATCCGGGCGCGCCGCATTCCGTCAATAGTCTCGCTCGCACCGCATGTTTAAGCCGATCGTCGTTCATGGCACGATTCACGGAAGTCCTCGGCATGCCGCCCATGACAGTCCTGAGGGGACTGCGCATGCGCCAGGCCGCCTCGATGCTAAGCACGAACGAACTATCGGTCGACCAGATTGCGCGTTCAGTCGGATACACGAGCCGAAGCAGCTTTTTGCGGGCATTTCACGAGGCTCATGGGGCCTATCCGTCCGATTACCGCGCGCAGCGCAGGAGCGACAACGGATCCGCAACGGCAAACGAACACCCCGATGAACGATCGTAGGCGAGTTCCCGCTACTGTCTGGAGTGGCCCGTGGAGTCTGGCTGATCGAGCGCGCAAGTGCAGGCAGGCATCGGCTACCTGCGAGCATCGCTACGCGTTGGCACTCGCCGGTAATCAGCTACACGGCCTGTGGCCCGCCGCCGAGATGCGTTAGCAGGCTTCGCATCGGCGCGGATAGCGTTTGCCATTGCTGAAAAGCACAGACAAAGCCGTCTGCGTGCCCAGGTATCGCTGATCGCCAGCGTTTTGAACGCATATCTGCGCCGATAGCGTCCGGCGATCGCGAGTGGAATGATCGCAACCCCCACGCCCTGCGACACCATTTGGCACGATCCCTCGAAGCTCTTCATGCGGATACGGAGGTTGAGCGTCTTACGCAAACCGGCGGCGTGTTGGTCGATGTGATCCTGAAGCGCGCTTCCGGCCTCCAGGCCAATAAACTGTTCATCCGCGACATCGGCAAAGCAGACCGCCTTCGATTCCGCGAGCCTGTGCGCAACGGGAACAATCAGAACGAGAGGGTCGCTAGCGACAGGCTGGATCGTGAGGCCTGTGGGGTTCACCGCATCGGATACCACGCCCGCTTCGGCCAGCCCCGCGCCGATCATCTTCACAATCTCGGTGCTCGTACGCTCTCTCAGATCAATGTTCAGGCGCGGACGTTGAGCCAGCCACGGCGCAAGCTTCTGCGGCAGCAGGCCCATCAACGCCGCGGTATTCGCGTACAGCAGCAACGTGCCTCGCGTACCGGTGCCAAAGTCGCGCAGTTCTCCCTGCAACAGGCTGTGCTGCCGGAGTATCAGACGCGCATGGTGCGCCAATGCCTCTCCCGCCTCGGTGGTTACCACCCCTCTGCGACTTCGTTCAAGCAGTGCGACCCCGGCATCCGACTCGATGTTACTGATTCGCTCGCTTGCCGACGCCAATGCGAGATTTGCCTGACGGGCGCCGGCTGTAATGCTGCCGGAATCGACTACACACACGAACAGGCGCAGATCCGCGAGATCGAATCTCATATATTCACCGTGACGGAGTTCCTTCGGAATAGCCGAAGGAAACATCGGAAAAACCGCATTGTGCCAGTTTCAGGCTAGCGATGTAATGCGCGCTACGAACACTCTGAGCACTGCGCTATGAATACGCTGACCATTGGATTGACTTGCCTGCTCGTTGCCACGTTTCTCGGCGCCGGGGTAGTTAAGGGCGTGACCGGAATGGGCTTGCCCACGGTTGCGATGGGCGTGCTCGGGGCGACCATGTCACCGCTTACGGCGGCGGCGATTCTGATAATTCCGTCGTTCGTGACCAACGTGTGGCAAATGCTGGCCGGGCGAGACACACTCCGTCTGATGCGGCGGCTATGGGCAATGATGCTGTGCATCGTGATCGGCACCCTTCTGGGAACGCGGCTGCTGGTCGTGGTTGACCCGGTCTGGTCGGGACGCGCGCTGGGACTCGCGCTGATCGCCTATGCGGCCTACGCGCTGCTCCTGCCGACGCTGTCGGTCCCGCAACGTCTCGAGCCCTGGCTTTCGCCGATCATCGGCATGGTTACCGGCTTGTTGACCGGCGTCACCGGCATCTTCACGCTTCCCGCGGTGCCTTATGTGCAGTCGTTGAATCTTCAGAAAGACGAACTCGTGCAGGCCCTTGGCCTTTCGTTTACCGTCTCCACGGTTGCGCTTGCGGCGGGGCTCATGGCCCAACGCGCGTTCCGACTCGAACAGCTCGGTTTGTCGCTGCTGGCTGTCGTTCCGGCTCTCGTTGGAATGTGGTTAGGCTCGATTTTGCGGCAGAAGATCAGTCCAAAAACGTTCCGCCGTTGCTTTTTGCTGCTCCTCACCATCCTGGGTCTCGAACTGGCGCTGCGTCCGTTTTCTTGAGCCCCGTCACACATGTCCTCGCGGCAATCCTGCAAAGCCGGCCGAAATCGCGGCCCCGAAGCGTGTCGCCGGTTTCAGGGCTTGCGCGATACTCTGGCAGCGGATAGTGGCGGACGCTTCATACTCATCAGCTCCATCACCTCACGCCGATCGTCTTCGGATGAGATCGCCACCGTCAACCATTTGCCGTCCGGATATGCTCGGGCTTCATCGTAGAGCTTGACCAGTTGGGGGCTCCAGAAATAACGCCGTGCCTCGAACTTTTCCCGCTCTGCTCGCCCCAGCACCACCAGAACCGAAAGCAACCCGTGCGCCGGCAACAACGTGCAGAACGCCTTGGTCTTCTTGTAGCGCAGTGACCAACCGCGTTTCTTGCCACCATAGAGCCAGTCCGGTTCGAAAACGCCCGGATAGGACGCGTCGATCCAGCTTTGCAGTTTGGTCCAATGCGCGAACGCCTCGCGCCCCATCCATTGGCGGACGGTGCGTTCATCGGGCGGTGACGATTTGTCGGCCATCCTGTCGCCGATCTGGGGAGACTGTGTCATGTTGTTGTCCTCTTCCTGAGTGGAATGCTTCCGGGGGTGCCAATGCTTTCTTTGCCGATGATCCTGCTCGAACTCTCTCGCAGGCCATTCAAATGTTGCGCAAGCCATTTTCCTCTCGATCGCGTGACGCATATCAGAGGACTTACACGGAGAGGCGAGCCGCAACGCTCGCCTCTCACGCCGGTTACGACTTCCACGCTTCGACCCTGGAGCTTTGGACGGACGCCAGCAGCAGCGAAAGCGATGCCGCCAACAGAACGAGATCCTTCAGAAGAAACTGGCCGGGCGCGGCTGAAATCGCCGGGAACCCACCCGCCGTCGCTTCCGCTACGCCGGGGGTGGTCACGAAGAAGGTCAGCGTGATCAGATAGGTTGCAGCCGACATCGCCGCCCCCAATGCCGAGAAGACCGGCACGAACGCGCCGATAATCAGCGCTGCCGCAGTCGACAGCTCGAGCGTACCTATCACGTAACTGGCTCCTTGAACTCCGAACAGCGTATTCAACCAGCTCATAAAGGGACTGTGGATGATGAACGGAGCGATGCCGTTGGCTTCATAGGCGGTGAATTTCATTCCACCGAACCAAAGAAAGATAACGACCAGCGCCCACCTGAGCAGGGCCAGACTGGAGAGCGAACCAACGCTCTTCTCGGCGATTTGAGTGCGGAACTGATTTGTGCGGTTGCTCATTTTGGGTTTCCAGTTTGAGGTTGTTGGTGAAGTCGGTTAGGAGCCTCCACTTTAGGTCGCCCCAATAACGATTTCGAGACTCAATTTGCTCAATAAAATGCCGAAAAGGATCAAAGCAATGGCACGACCTGTTAGCGCCGCAACCTGTCAGGCAAGTAGTTTCCGGTACTGGATGAAGCCCGAGCGATCGCCGACGCGCTCGTAAAGCTGCCGGCCGGTATGGTTGGTTTCGTGTGTCAGCCAGTGCACGCGGGACGCCCCGCGGCGTGCCGCATCCGCATAGACATGCAGGATCAGCGCGCGGCCAATGCCGCCGCCACGCACATCGGGCGCAACGAAGAGGTCCTGAAGATAGCAGTAGTCGCCCGCCGTCCAGGTGGATCGATGGTAGATCGAATGAACCAGTCCCAATGCCTGTTCACCCCTCATCGCCAGCGCCGCATGCATCGGCTCGTCGGGGTCCAGGAAGCGTGCCCATGTGGCGAGCGTCACGGACTCGGGGATCTCCACCTGGTAAAAGCGCTGATAGCCCTGCCACAGCGGAAGCCAGATATCGAAATCGTGGTTCTCAACGGCTTTGATCTCAACTGGTTGCATAGCTTGCTCCTTGAATTCAGATGGCTGGCCGGCCGCGGAAGCCGCGCGTCGCGCGCACCCCGCGCCTATTCCTCGACGCGTTTCACACGGTATTTCCGGTAGTGCGTCGATCCGATCTCGTCCTGACTTCGACGTGGATCAGCACGCACACCGCAAACAGCCTGGCGGGCTCGGCGTTGCTTCAGGCCGCCGCCACTTCCAGCCCGCGCTGCACCGCCGGTCGCGCGAGACCTCGGTCGAACCAACGCTGGACATGCGCGAAGCGGTCGAAACCGACGAGTTCGCGCGCTTCGTAAAAGCCGATCAGGTTACGCACCCAGCCGAGCAGTGAAATATCGGCGATGCTGTACTCGGCGCCCATGACCCAGTCGCGGCTCGCGAGCCGTTGGTCGAGCACACCGAGCAGCCGCGCCGATTCGTTGACGTAGCGCTCGCGCGGGCGTTTGTCCTCATAGGCTTTGCCGGCGAATTTATTGAAGAAGCCGACCTGACCGAACATCGGGCCGACCCCGCCCATCTGCCACATCAGCCACTGAATCGTCTCGTAGCGCGTGCCGGGATCGGCGGAAAGAAAGCGCCCCGTCTTCTCGGCGAGATAAAGCAGGATCGCGCCCGATTCGAACAACGCAAGCGGCCGCCCGCCCGGACCATCGGGATCGAAGATCGCCGGAATCTTGCCATTGGGGTTGAGCGCGAGAAACGCCGGATCGTGGTTCTCGTTGGCCATGATGTCGATACGGTGCGCCTCGTAGCGCACGCCCGTCTCCTCCAGCATGATGCCAACCTTCACTCCATTCGGAGTCGGCAATGAAAAGAGCTGAAGCCGGTCGGGATGCCGTGCCGGCCAGCGCGTGAAAACTGGATGATCGAATCTCATTTTTTTTCCCTGAATGGGCGAACCCGGCCGGTCCAGGACAGGGTCGGCTGTTCCGCCCGGATGCGTGCCGCGACGATCGCCGCGGCCTGAAACCACGACGATGATCTATCGGAACGGAGGCACTGTTCGTCTTCCCCGATTTGTCACGGACGAACGCGGACAATCGTCTTCCCGCTTGTCCGTTTGGTGCCGCTGAAGGTGGCGACGGCGTCGTCGAGCGTCGAGAGCTTGCCAATGTTCGTCCGCAGTCGTCCGTCCCGCACGCGCTGGACGATTTCACCCAGCTGCGCGCGATCGGACTCGACGACGAAGTCGATCACCCGCCCGTCGGCAGGCCGCGCCTCGGTTGGCCCGGCGATGGTCACCAGCCTTCCTCCCGCGCGAATCAGCCCTGCGGACCGCTTCGCGGTGTCACCGCCGAACACGTCGAAAACCAGATCGACGCCGCCGACGTCTTCCAACGCGTCGGTGCCGAGATCGACGAACTCCTGCACGCCGTAATCGAGCGCCGCCTGACGATGGGCGGCGCGGCCGGTGCCGATCACGTAGGCGCCATACTCACGCGCAAGCTGAATGGCCATCGAACCGACTACGCCCGCCGCGCCGTGCACCAGGACGCTCTGCCCCGCCTGAAGCCGGCCGTGCTCGAACAATCCCTGCCACGCGGTCAAGCCCGGCATCGGCAGGCTCGCGCCCACCGTGAAGTCGACGTCGCCCGGCAGCGGCGCGAGGTTGCGCGCCTCGACGGCCACGTATTCGGCCAGCGTGCCGTCTCGATACCAGTCGGTGAGACCGAACACCCGCTGCCCGACCGACAGCCCGGTCGTGCCATAGCCGATAGCGCTCACCACGCCCGCCAGCTCGTGCCCGGGTATCGACGGGCTCCGGTCACGGCCCTGGCGATCGGTCCAGGTCGGAGGCCACGTCAGCTCATCCCACGTGAATCCCGACGCATGAACCTGAACGACTACATCGTTTATCGCTGCCTCCGGCTCGGGCCGCTCCGTCAGCCGCATTCCGGCCGTTCCCGCGGCCTGGTCAGTCACAATGATCGCCTTCATCGTCCCTCTCCTTGCGAGTGATACATCGTCATCGACGGATTCCGCCGCCTACGCGGTGAATCGAATGTCAGATCGAGCCAGCCGGCGTAACGGGGGGAAAGTCCTTCTCGGGATCGAACACGTTATTGAAGAAGTTCGTCAGCGAGTACATCGCCACCAGCGCGACGATCTCCATCACGTTCGCATCCGTGTAGCCCGCATCGCGAACCGCAGCCAGATCGGCGTCGCTCACCTGACCACGGGCCTCGACGACCCTGCGGGCGAACTGGACCGCCGCGTCGCGCTTCGGATCGGCCGCATGGCCCTTACGCGCAAGAATGATTTCATCGGCCGGCAGCTTCGCCATGTGCTCGGCCGTGAAGCTGTGAACCGTCAGGCAGTAGTTGCAGCCGTTCACTTCGGATACGGCCAGGCCGATGCTGTCACGCGTCTTTACATCGAGTGCCTTGCTCAGCGAGCCGAGCAGCGTGGCCCATGCATTGAACGCGATCGGGCTCTGTGCGAAAGCCGCCATCATGTTCGGCGTGAAGCCGATGTTCTTCGTGAACGCGTCGAGCGTCGGTTTCGATTCGGCCGGCACCTGCTCGGGCTTCAAAACGGTAGTCCTTGTCATCGTAGTCTCTCTAAATCACTGGTTTCACTGATTGGGGAAGGTTCACGGCACCGGTACTTCGTCTTCGGCTAGTACAACATCCCTTAAATACATTTAATAATTATCGGGTTGCAAATAGGGCTGCAGGAGCGTGACGACCACATCGGCCATTTCGTCAAGGGAACCCATGCCTGGCAGCGGCTCCCAACGT
>Ga0153956_1000130_pt1 | contig 95853 bp, 100 predicted proteins | sample TSFL040MetaG_FD_104704 | JGI IMG/M metagenome (GOLD analysis project Ga0153956, IMG submission 104704) | Attine ant fungus gardens microbial communities from Florida, USA - TSFL040 MetaG | ecosystem: Host-associated > Fungi > Mycelium > Unclassified | place: USA: Florida, Wekiwa Springs... | reverse complement strand
CGCAGCCAAGTTCGTCGACGATCTCAAGGCGAAGGGCCACAACGTCACCGGCTCAACGCTGGTCAGCGGCGGCGAGCATGACCTGATGAACACGACGGCGCGCTTCCCGCTGCGCTCCGAAAAGCCGGACTTCTACAAGTGACCGCTACTGCGCTATAGTCGCACGGTCATCCATTACCCGATGACCTCCAAGCCCCGCTAGCGGTTCCCTGCCGTTGGCGGGGTTTTTCTTTTGCAACCGTCCGCGCGCGCCGGCGTTCACCGCCCAGCCCATATCTGCGGCTGGCGCGACTTGGCGCCTAACGACCCCTCTGCCTTGATCGGCGAGGGGTCTTTTGCTTTTAGGCCCCCATTGCCGGGATTTACGGCAATGGTCCACTCGCCACGCAGCGTGGCGCGTCATAGGACCAATTCCGCCGCACCGTGCCGCGAAAGTCGAGAGCCGATGTCATTGGCGCGGCGCTGTACCGCGCCAAAACCTGAGCGAGGATCAGGTTATGACCACGGAGCGCGGCAGGCATCCCCAGAAATTCCGGGGTTGGGTCAAACCGGGAATTCTCCGGTTTGTGACATTCGCGGCCTTGGCGCACGTCCAGCTATTCTGGGTCGGCGGGCCGCGGCTTCAGCTTAACGCCCATTTGCTCAGCGATCGCGTCGATCATTTCCTGCATTTCGGCCCGGGCGGCGGACTCCGCGTCCAGCACGGCCTTGATGTCGGTCAGGGCCGGGGATGGTTCGCCGAATAGCTCATCCATCTGGAACGTGCTTTCGATCCGCGCAACAATTTCGGCATTCATCGAACGACCGGTCTTCTCTGCGGCGTCACGAATTCGCTCTCGCATGCCATCCGGCAGCCGGATCATAAACTGATCCGAGCCACGGCCTGCCTTGACGCGACCCATTACCCTAGCTCTCCACTAAATTGCGGTAGCACTGTGCTACCGAGCAATTGACGTCAATAGTTGCACGGTGTTACCGTTAACACGGTGCTACTAGGCACGAAAGGAGAACGAGATGGCTCGGGGCGATCCCCAAGTTGCGATACGGCTACCCGCCGACCTGAAGAGGTTCATCAAGGCCGAGGCCAAGGCGAACGCGTCTTCCCAAAACTCTGAGATTGTCCGCTGCATTCGCTAGCGGATGGACCGGAAGAAGGCTTCGACGGGGGAGGGTCTTGCAAACACAGCCCCCGCCGAGCCCAGCAACACCCAAAATCCCGTTGGAGGTCATTCAGATGGCTGAGCATCAAGATAGTCAGTTTCCTGTGGTCGTGGAAGGGCAGATCGGCGGAGCGACAATCCAAACCGTCAATGCCCGCGACCTCCATGCCTTCCTCGACAACGGCGACCACTTCGCAACGTGGATCAAGGACCGCATCGACCAGTACGGCTTTGCCGAAAACATCGACTTTGCGAGTTATTCGGAAAGCTCCGAAAAAGGCGGCAGGCCCCGGCAGGAGTTCGCTTTGTCGATCGACATGGCGAAGGAGCTGGGCATGGTCGACCGGAGCGAGAAGGGGAAGCAGGTTCGCCTGTACTTCATCGAGATCGAGCGGCGGGCCAAACTCGGCATCAGCCTGCCAGACTTCTCCGACCCCCAAGTGTTGCTCGGTGTCGTCAACCATCTGCAGAGCCAGGTCAGCGCGAAGGACGTGGTCATTGCCCACCAGGGCGAGCGGCTGCACAAGCTCGACAGGATCGAAGGCGCCATCGACAACCTGCCGATCACCGACGCGGCGAAGGTCTTGAAGGTCAAGCCGCGCTTCCTGACCAACTTCCTGCACGAGAATCGGTGGATCTATAAACGCCCCAATTCCGGGCACTGGCTGGCCTATCAAGACCTGATGCCCAAATATCTGGACCATCGCGACCACACCTATAAGGATGATGATGGCGACACGCATTTTGTCACCTGGGCGGTAGTCACGCCGGCGGGGATGGTGAAGCTGGGCGGCGATGCTGGAAGCGCATTTCGCTGGTAGCGGGGAGCAGGCGTGATGGACATCAGGACGATAGAAGTCAGCAAGATTGCCGCCCTGATCGATGTGGCGGCACGGGCTCTGGACCTCGACTTCGAGGAGGATGCCCAGAACGCCGCTCAAGCCGACCTCGACCATGCTTACCGCGCATGGAAGGATGCGCGCGGCCTAGCTCGGGTCGAGCGCGACAGCATCGAGTGGGAGAACATGATGCTCGCCACCGCCGAGGTTTACGCCGACCTCGAAAGAGCAAAGCGCAAGGCGCGCAATGCCAAGAAGCGCCTGCGCACGGCGGTCGCGAGATATCGGGGATGGATCGAATGACCGCACTCCCCACCCTCAACACCATCGGCTGGTCGATTGACAGCTTCGAGCTCGCCTTCGACGGCCTCCGCCAGATCGCCGACGCCGGCACCTGGCTCACCAACCAGCCCCGGGCGACGCGCGGATTCGACTATCTGCCCGGCGCCGACTTCATCGCAGAGATCGGCGAGGGTTGGTGCAGCGACCGGCTGCAGGAAATCATCGAGCAGCTCGAGGTGATCCGGTTCGAGGATCCCGCGCATGACGAGCGCCGGGTGCTGCTGCTGGTGACCTACTACTCGTCGCACGGATCAGCGAGCGAGCCGCTGGCGAAGATCATCCAGATGGCGTTGGGCCAGAGCGTGAGACCGGCGGCGTAGCTCAATCTGTCGGCGAAACTGTCGGCAAGGAGCCCCGGTCGCAAGGCCGGGGTTTTTGCATGTCCAGCGCCCCGATGACGTCTAACCCTGTCGGTAACCCTGTCGGTATGAAAAAGCCCGACCTCGCGAAAGGCCGGGCTTTGTTGGTCGGAGTAGAGTGATTCGAACACTCGACCCCCTGCTCCCGAAGCAGGTGCGCTACCAGGCTGCGCTATACTCCGATAGGGTCCCGCGGCGGGCGTCGCCCGGCGGAATGGCCGGGGTTATAGCGGCGAGTTCCCGGCGTTTCAAGCGCTCATCCGCGCCATCCCGGTTCCGTTGCGTGTCCTCCCCGGAACGTGTAGGAACCGCGCCGTTGGGGCGTCGCCAAGTGGTAAGGCAGCGGTTTTTGGTACCGCCATTCCTAGGTTCGAATCCTAGCGCCCCAGCCAGCCGACAAGTGGATCACCGTCGACTCCTTGGAAATCCGGGAGTCAGGTCGACGCCACCCGTCGCCGTACCCACGCCCCCAAAGAAGGTGTCCCGCTGAGCGCGCCCAGTGTGCCCACCGTGGCTACTACGGCTGCTGGCAACAGGGTTGTTTCTTCTACGGGGGCGGATACCTATGGGGGTGTGGTCAGCGATTTGGGGCAACTGACAGTGGAGTTGGAGACCTAAATGAATTTCAAGCAGTTGGAGGCATTCTACTGGCTGGCCAAGCTTGGGAGCTATCAGCGGGTCGCCAAACAGATCAACCTGACCCAACCGGCGGTATCGATCCGGGTCGGTAGCCTTGAAACCGAGCTTGGCGCTCCACTGCTTCAGCGGGATCAATCCGGCGTCGTGCTTACGGAGCGTGGGTACACGGTGGCCGAGTTTGCCGAAGAGTTCATGCAGCTCAATGAACGCATGCAGAAGACGCTGGTTAAGCGTGAACGGGGCGCCTTCGTTGTTGGCATCATTGAGCCCGTGCTCTTTACCTGGGGACAGGTGTTTGCCAGCGAAGTGAAACGGGCTTACCCAAATGTCGAGTTTAGGGTTTCACCCAACTCGTCGCTGCGTCATCTTGTGGCCGAGCAGTCGATAGACCTCGTCTTTGCCACTGCGACCATGAGCAACGACCCTGTGCCACAGAGCTTCACGATGCGAGCGCCAATGGGCTGGGTCGCAAGCACGGCTCTCGAAATTGACGACAAGGCGGAGCTCGATGTTCAGGATATTGCGGCGCTGCCGCTGATCTTTTATCCGCGCGAAAATTCCCAGGCTGCGCCGCGCATTGAGGCCGTTGCAGACGTGCGCTTGCTCAACCATCTCGAAAGCAACGCCGTGTCACTGGCAACCGCCTGCGAGATGGTGCGGCAAGGCTTCGGTGTCGCTCCGCTGGTCCTGGCGGCGCTGGCCAGGAGCATGGAAAGCGGCGAGGTCCGGCAGGTTCGAAGCTCTGTGGCGTTGCCGTTTATGGAAATCCGCTGCTTCTATATAAACTCGTCGCGCCGCAAGATCGGGCGGGACATCTACCGCATGGCGGCAAGGGCAGCGCAGGACTGGTGCGAAGCGCACCCGTTCTACGCCACCTACCTGCCTGCCTAGCCGTCAGGCGATTGCCCTGCGATGACGCGCGACTGGCAAGTTCTGCCGCACGCGGGTTTGATAGGCGACATCGATCGGAGCTGAGGCCCAGCCTTCGACATCGCTGCAGCGGGCAAGCACCTTGCCCCACGGATCGACGATCTGCGAATTGCCGTAGCTGATCCGGTCGCCGGTCGGGCCGGGAAAGCCACCGACCTGACCGGCCGCAGCGACATAGCATTGGGTTTCAATGGCACGGGCCCGGACAAGCGTGTCCCAGTGGGCAGCACCAGTCTCGAAGGTAAATGCCGCGGGAATGGTGATGACCTGCGCTCCGCGTGCCGCCAGCTCGAGGTACAATCCACCGAAACGTACATCGTAGCAGACGGACAGCCCGACATTGACGCCGTCATGCGTGTAGGTCACCGCGGCATCGCCAGCGTCGTTGGTGTCTGACTCGCGGTAGGAAAGGCCGCTCGGCAGATCGACGTCGTAGCGATGCATCTTGTCATAGGTTGCGAGCTGCCGGCCGTCCGGGCCGATCACCACCGACGTGTTGTAATAGCGTTCGTTGCGCTTGGTGAGCAGGCTTCCGACATGGATGGTAGTGCCGAGCTCCCGGGCGAGAGCAGCCATACGCGCTAGTCCAGGCCCATCGAGCGCTTCTGCCGCCGCATGCATCGTCGCCTTGTCGGCGGTCATGCAGAAGCTGTGCTCCGGGGTGAGGATATAGTCGGCATGGTCGGCATTCCAGGCAGAACGGATCAGGCCTTCGAGCTTGTCCAGATTGGCGGCCTTGTTGTCCCGCGTGTTGATCTGGATGACTGAAATCTTCTTCATATCTTGGTTCCTTGGCAGAGCCGTTGTTAGGCAAAACTCTTGCTCACATGATCCCGGATGTAGCCTGTGCCGAGGGCGACGAGGCGATCGACCAGCATTTTGCCACGTTCGGCCGAGCTGTATTTTGGATCGCCGCCCCAGATGCCGTCGGGAGCGCATTCTGCCGCCTCGATGGGCGCCTGCACCGGCACGCCGTCGTAGGAGAGATAGCCGAATTGCTGGATATTCATGCCCTTGAGCGTGGGGTTGCTCGGCGGTCCCTTGGCGAGATCCATGCGCAGAATTTCGGGGTAGAGATGAAGGCCGACCGAGGTGAGCGGATCGGCGCCGTGCCCGCTGCCCTTCGCTGCTTCGGCATCGCCGAGCATGGTGCGCAGGATGCCGTAGGACATCTGCCACAAGTAGAGCGAGGTGATGAACATGCCGCCATTGCGCCGCCAGCGGAAGGAGACATCCGAGATCACCGGTACGTTGCCGCCGTGCCCGTTGATGAGCACGATACGCTTGAGACCGCGGCGCTGCAGGCAATCGATCATGTCGTCCAGGAGGGCCGCCAGGGTGGTCGATCGCAACGCAATGCCGCCGTGGGTCATGCCAAAATAATCCTCGGCGCCGAAGGGGATCACCGGCGCCGTGAAGGTCGGCGTGCCGGCGGCCGTGGCGCTCTGGGCGATCCGATCGGCGATGAGCTTGGCTGCCAGATAGTCGCCCATCGGGGCGTGCACGCCCTGATCTTCGAGCGACCCCATGGGGATGAGGATGACCGCTTCATCGGTGAGGAGCTGACGCCCTTCTTCACTCGTGAGCTGGGCGAGTTCGGTCTTCATGCTTAAACTTCCTTGTCGATATCGTCTCTGATGCAGGCTTTGCTCCGCCCAGGTGCGACTTGCCGCAGCTGTGGGACCTGTTCGGCGCAGGCCGGCAGGGCAAACGGACAGCGGGTGCGAAAGACGCAGCCGGACGGAGGTCTGAGTGGGGACGGAATTTCCCCCTTCAAACGTATCCGTGAGGATTGGAGGTCGAGGCGCGGCTCGGCCGAGACCAGCGCCTTGGAATATGGATGGAGCGGCAATCCATGGACGAGGTCGGCCGGCCCCACCTCCATGATCTTGCCGAGATAGAGCACGATGATGCGGTCTGAGATGAACCTCACGACCGACAGATCGTGGCTGATAAACAGCACGGAGACGCCGGTTTCTTCGCGCAGCTTGGCAATGAGGTTGATGACCTGTGCCTGGATCGACACGTCGAGCGCCGATACTGCTTCGTCGGCGACGATCAACCGTGGCTCCACTGACATGGCCCTGGCGATGCCGATCCGCTGACGCTGACCGCCCGAAAATTCGTGCGGATAGCGGTTGAGGAACTCGCGGCGCAGACCAACCATGTCGAGCAGCTCGACCAAGCGCTGCTCGCGCAGGGCCCCTTCGTGCAGGTGGTGGATGTCAAGCGCGTCGGACAGGATCTGGCGGACGGTCCGGCGCGGATCGAGGCTGGAATAGGGATCCTGAAAGATGATCTGCATCTCACGACGCAGCGGGCGCATCTCGTGTTCCGTCAGCGCCCCGATATCGACGCCGTCGAAGCGGATGCGTCCCTCTTGCGCTTTGAGCAGGCGCAGCACGGCCTTGCCAATCGTGCTCTTGCCCGAGCCGCTTTCGCCGACAAGGCCGACGATCTCGCCTTGGGCGATGGTGAAATTAACATCGCGCAGCACCATCGCCGGGCGACTTTTGAACAGGCGACCGCCTTCGCCGAAGCCGAGGCTCAATCCTTCGACCTCAAGCAGGTTCTGTTGCTCGATCATGCTGCCACCCCCTCTGTCAGATGGCAGGCGGCCAGATGCGCGGGACCGTTGACCGATTTCAGTTCCGGGCGCAGTTCGGCACAGACCGCCAATGCATGCGGGCAGCGATCGCGGAACGAGCAGCCGGCCGGTCGTTCGTGGGGAAGGGGAGGCGTGCCGCCGATCGACGGCAGCGTGTCGCTGCGGCTGGCGTGCAACTCCTCATGAGCAGCGGGCATGCTCTGCAGCAGGGCACGCGTATAAGGATGTCGCGCATTGCCCAGAACCTCGGCGGTAGGGCCCTGCTCAACCACTCGCCCGGAGTACATGACAGCGATTTCATCGGCGAGTTGAGCCACAACGCCAAGGTCGTGGCTGATAAAGAGGATGCCGGGTGCTCCGGGCGCGGCCTTGAGAGCGATCAGCAGATCGATGATTTCTGCCTGAACAGTCACGTCCAGCGCCGTTGTCGGTTCGTCGGCGAGCAGCAGGCCCGGCTTCGCCGAGAGCGCCATGGCAATCATGACGCGCTGCCGCAGGCCGCCTGAGAGCGTGTGAGGAAAGCTGTCGAACCGGCGGACTGGGTCGTTCACGCCAACCCGCGTCAGAAACTCGATCGCCTCTTCCCGGGCGGCGGCGGTGGAAACCGGGCGATGAGCCTTTGCTGCTTCGACCAACTGGTCGCCGACGCGGTAGACCGGATTGAGCGCCGTCATCGGCTCCTGGAAGATCATCGCGGCGTTACGCCCACGCACGGCCTCCAGTTCTTCCCCGGCGAGTTTCGACACCTCGATCGAGGCGTCGTCTGCCGAGCGGAGGAGGATATCGCCGGACGTTACGGTGACGCCGCGTGGCAGCAGCCCCATCACGGACGCCGCCGTCAGAGACTTTCCCGAACCGCTTTCCCCAACGAGCGCGGTACAGCGCCCGCGCCGCACGCGGAGGCTAACGTCCTCAATCAACTTGACCACTTCGCCGTTCTTGCCGGCGGTGATCTCCAGCTTGTCGATACGCAGGGAGGTGTCGGCCTCGAGAACAGGCGCGACAGTGGAGTCCTCCTGCCGCTGCCGCCGAGGCGACAAGAGCGGGATTCCACCGCTCAGCCCCTTGGGGTCGAGAACGTCGCGTAACCGATCCGTCAGCAGGTTCACGCCCCAGATGGCGAGCGAAATCGCCGCACATGGAATGATGATACCTAGCGGGTCTTGTTCCATATAGGCGCGCGCGCCGCGGATCATCTGGCCCCAGGACGGATCGGGCGGCACGACGCCCAGGCCCAGATACGACAGCCCGCTTTCGGTGATGATCGCAGCGGCGGCGGTCAGGGAGAACTGCACGATGATCGGCCCGGCGATGTTGGGCAGGATCGTCTGGAACATGATGCGGTTCGGTCGCGCCCCTAGCGCTTCCGCCGCTACGACGAAGTCAAGCCGGCTAACCCGGGACGCCTCAAGGTAGACGATGCGCGCAAAGGCGGGGAAGTAGATGATCGACAAAACCCAGATGAGGGTCGTCGTTCCTGGCCCCATCAACGTGACCACCAGAAGGGACAGAAGGATTGGTGGAAAGCACAGCACGATATCGGCGGTCTTGGTCGCCAAGAATCCAGCGAGGCCGCGGAAATACGCGCCGACGAGACCTGCGAGGCTGCCGATGGCACAGGAAATCAACGCAGAAACCAAGGCGACGCGCAGCGACGCCTGGGCACCGATCAGCACGCGGGCCAATCGGTCGCGACCGAACTCGTCGAGGCCGAGCGGATGCGCCAGCGAGGGCCGCCCGAACCGCTGCATAACCGACATTACGTTGGGGTCGATATGCAGCAGGGGCGGAACGGCAAAGGGCGCGATCAGAATGACTGCAACTAGAAGCAGCGGCAGACGCAGCCGGGGGTGGATAGAGGGTATCCGAATGGATGACGTCACAATTGCACCCTCGGATCGAGTTTCATTTGGAGGAGTTCGATGACGAGGTTGATGACGATGAAGAGCGCTGCAACGGTGAGGATGATCGCCCTCACGGTCGGATAGTCACGCTGCTCGACGGCGGTAACCAGATAGCCGCTGAGGCCTGGCCAGTTGAATACAAACTCGACCAGTACTGTCGACCCGAGCAGGATTCCCAGCTGTAGCCCGATCACCGTCACCACCGGACCGAGCGCGTTCCTGAGCACATGGCGGCGGACAACGGCGCGACGCGGCAACCCTTTGGCCATGGCGGTGCGCACCCAATCGTTGGACAGGCTGTCGAGCACTGATGATCTGGTCATGCGGAAGATGATGGGGAATACGCTCATCGCCACCGTGACTGCTGGCAGGATCATGTTGGAGAGATGTTGGAGCGGTTGCGAGCCGAAATCGGCGTAGCCGCCTGCCGGCGTGAGCTTGAGCGTCTGAGCAAAAAGTAGAATCAACAGCGTTCCGACGACAAAGACGGGTACCGCCGCAAAGAGCGCCGACACGCTGGAGCCGAGTGCATCCAGACGGCCGCCCGCCCGCAACGCCGACTGCGTGGCGAAGGGGACGGCAATTAAGATCGCTATAGCCATCGCGACGACAATCAGCTCGAGCGTCCTGGGGAGTCTTGCCGCGATGGTCTGGCCAATCGAGGAGCTGTCGATGAGCGACGCTCCAAAATCGAAACGGACAGCTCCCCACAGAAAGTCGCCATATTGCTGTAGCAGCGGGTGATCGAGGCCCATGGCAGCGTGCAGAGCGTCTATGCTCTCCCGCGAGGGGGTACTCCCGGCCGAGCTCAGGAGCAGCTCGGCCGGGTCACCTGGGACCACAACCTGGATGGCGAAGACCAGCGTTGCGACGACCAAAAGCATGGCCACCGCCGAGGCGAGGCGAGAAAGGACTGCCTGTGCCATAGACTAGACGAACCTGGTCTGATCCAGGAGGACGGCGGAGGTCTGCACACCAAGAAAGCCCGGCAGACTTTGGAAGCCATCAACGTTGCTGCCCATGCCGAACGACTGCACGCGCCAAACCAGGGGAGCCTGCGGCACTTCCTCGAAGTAGGCCTGCGCCAATTGCTTGTAGATTTCCGCCCGCTTGGCCTGGTCGAGTTCGCCGCGACCTTGGTCGAGCAGTGCATCGATCCTCTCGCTGGCAAAGCCGAACGAGTTCTGGAACGATGTCACAGAAGAGTGGAGAAGTGGATATAGAGAATCCGGATCGTTGTATTCGCCGACGGTGCCGTGGATCGCGATGTCGTATTCGCCGTTGTTGCCCGCGCTGATGCGGCTGGCCCACTCCGGCAGCTTCAGTTCGGCATTGATGCCGATGGCCTGCAAGTAAGCCGCAACCACTACCGCGGTATCTTGCAGCATGCCGTAGGTGGAGGTGGAGAGTAGGGTGCAGTTGAAGCCATTTGGATAGCCCGCCTCGGTGAGCAACGCCTTGGCCTTGTCCGGATCATATGTCCAGCTGTTTTCCGGCGCTGACGTTTCGAACGCCGAACCCGGAGGTGTTGGAAATCCGACGAGGGCCTTGCCCTGTCCGGCGAAGGCGGCGGCCACAATATCCTCTCGCTTGACCGCATAGCCGATCGCTTGGCGGACTTTGGGGTTGTTGAACGGCGCGCGGGTCGTATTGAACAGGACAACATGGAACGGACCGAGGGTTCCGGTCAGCTTCATTCGATCGTTGCCGTCGAACTTGCTGTACGCCGGCCATGGGACGTATTCGATGATATCGACGTCGCCCGATTCAAGCGCCGCCATGCGCAGGTTTTCGTCAGCGTAGGCCGTGAGCCGAATCTTTTCGACCTTGGGTTGGCCGGCCTTGTAGTAATTGGGGTTGCGCTCGACCTCGATGAAGACTCCGCGTTCCTGCTGCGAAATCTGAAACGGTCCACAGGCGACCGGTGCATCCTCGGTGCTGCCCTCTGCGAGGATCGGCGCGTTGGGACTGGCGAGGGTGAACGGCAAGGATGCGTTCGGCGATTTCAGCTTCAAGCGCACGATGCCGCCATCGACGGCTTCCATCGATTCGAACTGCTCGACGGTCGATTTGAGATATGCGGTCGACTGGGGAACGCGAGTCTGCTCGAACGACCAGATGACATCCTCTGGCCGAACCTTGCGACCGTCGCTGAAGACCGCGTTGGAGCGAAGCCTGAATTCATAGGTCGTGGGATCGACCGAGCGCCAGCTCTCGGCCAGCTCGCCGATCAGTTGACCATTGGCATCATACCCGAGCAGACCACGCATGATGAGTGTTTTCACGGTCGCGGCGGCGGCGCCGCTGCTCAGCCAGGGACTGAGGCTCGGCGGGAAGGCGGAGAGGCCGTAGCGAAGCACCCCCGCGCTTGCCTGAGCAAACGCCGATTGCGGAAGCTGGGTGGCGACGATCCCGGCGCCAGTGGCCAACAGAAAGGCACGACGCGACATCGTGAGGGCGTGAAGCCTCGACATGTGTTATCTCCTCCAAACTGCAGGCTTTTTCGCCTTGCTTGTTCGCGACGGATAGTCGGCCCTAGCCCAAACGCGGGCAAATTTAAAATATTTAAGCGGACATAAGGAGCGCCGGAACAAACGCCCCCCGTTTATTGCGCCTCGGCGGTAAGCGTGGGACCTGAGGCGCGACAGCACAAACAGCCTTCCACAGCTGAAACTAGAATGAGCGTCTACGTTTGGATGGCTGGTGATAGTTTGATTTGGCCATGAGACTGCGGCAGGAGCATTCCGCAAGGTCGCCCAGAGGGTGCGCTGCGGAAACGGCCGTCTTATGCCGTCTGGGCTATCTCGTAGCTTGGTCTTGCGGACAAGAGGCCTTCATCCACCTCGATCCGCATGAAGTTGTGGCTGCAGTCAATCCAACCCCACGCATCAACGGCAGACCGTCATCCACGTGCGCTGACGGACGTTTCAGTCGCCCCGGGACGCCTTGCGGCGTCCGCGAGGCGGCTTGGATGAATACTGGCGCGGGCGGCAGGGCTTGAACCCGCACGGGGATACCCCTCCGGATTTTAAGTCCCAAGACACTTAGCGCAACCGACTAATATATAACATCAACTGGCCCAGCGAAAAGCACTGTGTGAGAAACTATGCAAAAATCCCGGTGAACGGCATATGCTATCGCCGGGTGTGAAAGCGCACGATCATCGCTTGAAACCTGAACAGAGCGCGAACACAATCGCTCGACCGGACCAAGCGATGCTGGCGCTGCCGGAGGCTCGTAGCCATCCACCTGCTGAGCGTTAAAGACGCTCGATGCGCGTGTCATCTGGCGTTTGCCGTTGTCGTTCTCGTCATCGGTGTGGGGATCAGTCTCAAACTCTTTGTAGAAGATCACGCGGGACGATTTCTCCCCGCGGCGAACCTGTGCGCCCTTCTCAGCTCACTGGCGATAGGTGCCCCAAACAAGGGGCGCGTAACCTCTGGTACTCGCCGCCGCCCGTATCGCGTTCGGGAAGTTTGACGGCATCGCGCTCGAACATGATGGAGGTGAAGTCAAGATCAACGGGTGGCGGCCAGTGCAACGCCTTTTCGTGCCACCAGGATGATTGGGCCTCCAAGTTACAAGTGCTGTTGCCCTCCATGCGTTCGGCCATGCGGTACCGGTAACGGCGGTGGGATCGATGGATAGTCCATACAGGCGTTTCATGATCGGCGGATATCAGGGTGGACGCAACGTGTTGTTGGTGGAGAACGCGAACCACCGAACTCTCATCGATATAGGAGCGGGGCGTGACTACGCAGGAAATCCCGGCCATCTCTCCATCCTCGGTGTCGAGGTCGCCTTCATTCAGATCGCCGTCCGTTCCCACGCGGACTTCGACCATATCGGCGGGGCTGTGGACGGTAATCGCCCGACGTTCGGCAACGCAGAGCACTATCTGCTTCGCGGCGAGGCGGAGTTCTGGCGCTGGTGTCCAGGACAATGTGCCTGCACGCCATTGAGAAGAAGCGGTTCTGATATCGGTACCGATAAGTACAGCGTTCCGGGTTGCGATTCGCTGGCCTGGCTCAACCGTGGCTCGCCGGCCGCGGGCTGAGCCCGGCGCTCTATTTGGGCCGCAGCGCCAGCACGCCTTGCTGCGCCAACTCGGCGATTTCGTCGGGGGGGTACGCCCGCTGCAGCGAGCACCTCGGCCGTATGCTCACCGAGCTCCGGAGCCGGTCGCGACATATGCCCCGGTGAGGCCGACAGGCGCGGCACGATGTTATGCATCCGGGCGGCATTGGTGGCAAAACGCGGATCGTCGATCATTTCGGGGCGGCCGATCGCCCGGAACAACCGCTCGGTCATGGCCTGCATCGGCGCCGAGATGCTGATCCAGCGCTTGTCGCCGGTCTCGAAAACATTGCGCGGTCCGGCGATCGGCGATCGGCTGCCGCTGCGCAACGGCAGCTCGCCGGTCAGCGTGAAGATCGCCGCATCTGGCCCAAGGATCGAGAGCACGGAATCGAGCAACGGCACGTCGATCACCTGGCCACCATTGCCGGCATCGCGATGGCGCAGCGCCACCATTACCGCATAGGCGCCATAGAGGCCCGAAATCATGTCGGCCATCGCCATGGGCGGCAGCACCGGCGGCCGGTCGGCAAAGCCGTTCTTGGCCGCGAACCCCGACATGCCCTCGACGATGGTGCCGAAGCCGGGGCGATATTTGTACGGACCGCTCTGGCCGAAGCCCGAAATCCGGGCAATCACCAGCCCCGGATTGCCCGCCAGCAATGTTTCGGGTGCGAGCCCCATTTTCTCGAGGGTGCCTGGCCGGAAATTCTCGACCAGCACGTCGGCAGTGGCAATGAGGTCGGCAAGAATCTTGAGGCCGCGGGGATCGCGTAGCCGAACCGCGAGGCTCTTCTTGTTTCGGCCGTAGACCTTCCAGTGCAGGCTCAGATCCCGCGTACGCCAATCGCGCAGCGGATCGCCTGTCCCGGGGTCCTCGACCTTGATGACATCGGCGCCGAAATCGGCCAACTGCAGGGTCAACATGTTGCCTGCGACCAGGCGCGAAAGGTCGAGGACGCGGACGCCCTGCAACGGCCCCGTCGACTCCGGCTCGAACTGTGGCTTGTCCATTCGTCAGCTCATCCCGACAGTCGAACCCAAACTGACGGAGGCGGCCGCGGGAAGCCGGTCCGATCAGGACAAGTTACCGGCACGCCCCGCCGGCGGGCCTGACGGCTCTCGCTGCCCGGACCTTTGCATCCATTTCGGATTATCGTCGTGGCCGGAACGCCCAAACTACAAAAAGCTGAAGGGCGGCAGACAAAAACGCAAGACAGCCGGCCGTTATCGCCCGATGGAACGACGATCTATCTCGGGCTTAGACCATCTCGGTGCGACCGACCGGGCACGCAGTCGAAATACCACCGTGAGTTTTCGGCACGTCCGCGCCACCTTTTTGTCATCGTTGAGCAGGGGACGTGTCCGTAAATTGTCGGGAAAACGCCGCGGTCCATTGAGGAGCGCGCGCCACTCGGCGTTCAGGGGGAGAAGACGGACATGACCGAAGCACGCGATGGCGTGCGCCTTTGACGAACCCGTCGGCGGCCGCCGTGCCCCAGGCCAATGTCCGTGACGTCCTGATCGTCGGCGCGGGCTTTGCCGGCCTCTAACCCAGGCGACGGACGCCTTCCCGGCGGCTCTCAAGGCGTTCGGCGTGCGCCGGAAGATTGCGCTGCTGACGCCGTACCATTCTGCATCCGAGCCGCATATTCGCGGCTTTTTCGACTCGGTGGGCTACGAGATTGTCCGTACCAAACACCTCAACGTCGGCGGCGTGGTCAAGATCGCCAACGTTCCCGAGGCGACCCTGCGCGACGCCGTCAAGGAACTGGCGACCGACGATGTCGAGGCCATCGTCCAGTTCGGCGCCAATCTGCCGATGGGCCGCGTCGCGGCCGAAGCTGAGCGTTGGGTGCGCCGCCCTGTGATTGCCGTCAACACCGTCGTCTATTGGCACGCACTGCGCACCAACGGCATCGACGACAAGCTCCAAGGCTTCAGCCGGCTCCTGTCCGAGCATTAGAGGTCTCCTCACTCCCGTTTTTATACCCAAGGGCGCGCCATCCGGCGTGCCCTTTCGCGTTCTAGCGCATGGCGAGCATAAAGTAAAAAGCAGACTGTTGACAATCTGCAATCGAGATGGTGAGTGGACTTGCCTCAGCGGAGCTTTGCCATGCCTTATTTCCTGCCCACCGACGGTCCCTCGGAAGCGCCGGGGCGCACTCTCCGCGCTATGCTGCAGCGCCCCGGAATCCTGCGCATGCCCGGCGCCTGCAACGGCCTCGCGGCGCTCCAGGCCAAGCGGGCAGGCTTCGAGGCCGTCTATCTGTCGGGCGCTGCCGTCTCCGCCTCGATGGGGCTGCCTGATGTGGGTGTGCTCACCATCGACGACGTGCGGTTCTATCTGCGCCAGGTGCATCGCGCTTCGGGCCTGCCGGTGCTGGTCGATGCCGATACCGGGTTTGGCGAGGTGCTCAACGTCCTCCACATGACGCAACTGTTCGAGGAAGCGGGGGCAGCGGCGATCCAGGTCGAAGACCAGATCCTTCCCAAGAAATGCGGCCACCTCAACGAGAAGAAGCTCGCCGACGCCTACGACATGGCAACCAAGGTGGCAGCGGCCGCGCGTGCGCGCCGTGACACGCTGATCGTCGCGCGCACCGATGCCGTGGCCAACGAGGGTTTCGAAGCCGCCGTCAACCGCGCAAAACTTTACGTGGCCGCCGGCGCCGACGTGGTGTTTCCCGAGGCGCTCACCTCCGCCGACATGCTGCGCGATTTCGCCCAGAAGGTGCAGGTTCCACTGCTCGCCAATATGACCGAGTTCGGTAAAACGCAGTTCTTTACCAGTAGCGAATTCGAGGCGATGGGCTACAAGATCGTGATCTGGCCGGTGAGCGCGCTGCGCGTCGCCGCCCGCGCGCAGGAGGGTCTCTATCGCACCCTGGCCGAGACCGGCGAGGTCGGTGCGCAACTCGACCATATGCAGACGCGCGCCGAGCTATACGCCACCATCTCCTATCACGAGTACGAGGCGTTGGATCGTCAGCTCGCCGACGAGGCCCGCACTGTCGCGGCGACGCTCGCGGGTTGAGCCTCAGCCTTTGGGCGGCACAAAGGCCGCAGTGGTTCCGCCATCGAGTGGAATCACCGCGCCGGAGATGTAGCTCGACGCAGGCCCGAGCAGGAAGTCGATCAGCCCCACCACGTCGCCGGTCGTGCTCGCACCCTTGACGAAGGGCGTATCGACCGTGCCGGGCGCGACTGCGTTTACCAGGATGCCGCGCTGGGCGACCTCCACTGCGAGCACGCGCGCCAGCGTCGATAGCGCTGCCTTGGACGCAGCGTAGACGCCGCCTGCGAGCTTGGGGCGGATCGCCGCGATCGACGACATGAACACGATGCGCGGCGCCAGCGACCGGCCCTCGGCGTTGCCGAGCAGCGGCAGGGCGGCCTTGGCGCTGAGCCAGCCACCGCGCACATTGACCGCAAACACCGTATCGAAGTCGGTTTCGGAAATGCTCTCGAGCGTGCCGGTCCGAATAACGCCGGCGGAACAGATCAGCGCGTCGATCCGCGGCGCTTCCGCGGCGATGCGCGCGAAAGCTTCGGCCACGCTGACGGAACTGCTGACGTCGCAATGGATACGCATAGCGCCATCGCTGCTTTCGGCCGCGCCGAAGCTGCGGTCGAGGCCGAAGACACGCCAGCCCGATGCTATGAGGTGCGTCGCGGTGGCCGCCCCGACTCCCGAGCCGGCGCCGGTGACGACCGCGATGCGCTGCTGCGTGCTCATGGGCGCTTGCCGAAGAGTGCGGCCAGCGCGCTCGCCTGCGGCAAGGCTTCCATCCGTCCCACGGCATCGATGAGTGCCGTGACGTTGTCTGCACCGATCACCGGGTCGCCAAGCATATGGGCTTTGCCGTCCATGTCCGCCTTGCTCATCGGGTTCTCGATCGAGCCGCGCGGATAGTCGACCTGGGCCCGATAGGTCTTGCCGCCTTCGGTTTCCACGATGGCGAGGCAGGATACGCCACGCGGCAGGCTGTCGTCTGGCTCGATCTTGATCATTGTCGAGATGCGCAAAATCTCGGGGTCGCCGAGGGTCTCGTTGCGATATTGCGGCGGCAGAGCGCCGCCTTCACGCAACGCGATGGCAAAGGAATAGGGGAGGCTCACCTGCGCCTCGTGATAGGTCTTGGGCCGCGCATTCTGATGGTAGTTTGTCCAGGTCGGATGCCGGCGCATGGTGATGCTGCGGATCGCCGAAAGCGGCTCGGTCAGCTCCTTGCGGACCGCGAGAGCGCAGTCGATGGCATTGTGGATCGGTCGCGCACACGAATAGGGCTTATACTCGAAGAACAGCGGGAAGACGCTGCCCAGCCCTTCGGTCAGCGCCGTGAGATTGTTCTCGTCGGTAAATGCGCGAGCCATGCCGTGGTCGCCCTCGAAGATCGTCGCGGTGCCGGTGAAGCCGAGCCTGGCCATCTCCGCCGCCGTGACCCCGTTGCGCGCCGCCGGCCCCGGATTGAAGCGCTTCTGCATCGACGGGCCGTACATCTCCATCAGGCCTGAGGCCTGCGCGCCGGCGAGGCCGAGCGCCGAGACCATCTGTGCCGCGTCGAGCTTCATGAGCTTGCCGGCCGCCACCGCCGCACCGAATACGCCGCATACGGGTGTCGAGTGGTAGCCGCGATTGCGCAGCGAGAAATTGAGAGCATTGCTCGCGCGCGCCATGGTGTCGCAGCCGGCGACCAGCGCCACGGCAAGCTCTTCACCGGTCGCGCCCACCTGCTCGGCGACCGCAAGGCCTGCCGACATCACCGGCGGGCTGAAGTGGTAGAGCGCGAGATGATCGACATCGTCGAGCTCGATGCTGTGGCTCGCAATGGCATTGGCGAAGGCCGCCTGTGCGGCCGGCATCTTGCCACCATTGCCGATCAGCGTCGCAACGGGCAGCGGCCGCCCATCTCGGTCACGAAACGCGCCGCGATCTGGCCGCTGCCCGTTGCCGATCCGCCCAGTCCGACGCCGAGATAATCCTGCGTCAGCGTTTTCACGTCGGTAACGTGCTTGTCGGGGATCGCGGCGCGATCGAGCGAGACGTAACAGGCAGCGAGCCGCTCGGCGATAGTAGCGGGCATCTTGGATCTTTCGTTCAGGCAGAAGGCGGGACGTCGAGCCGCGCGACCACTCCGGCAAGCTCCGGACGCAGCGGCGGATAACGGTGCATGACCAGGGGGTCGTGGCCGGGCACGATATGGGCCAGGTCGCCGCCGAGGCGGTAGAGCAGCTCGAAGCCAGCCAGCATGTCGCCGACGTTGAATGCCGTGCTGAACGGCCGGGAGCTCTCGATGTTCTCGTAAAAGTGCGTGACGTCCGAAGCCAGTACGACCCAGCCGCGTCGCGTGTGAACGCGCACACATTGCAAGCCCGCCGAGTGGCCGCCGGCGAGGTGGAGCGTTATTCCAGGCGCAAGCTCGGCATCGCCATCGTGCCAGTGGACGCGTTGCGCATAGTTGAGCCGGATGACGTCGCACACATCCTCGACCTCGAACGAATGCGAAAGCTTGGGGAAGCGCATATATGGACCGGTGGCATAGGCGACTTCCGGCTCCTGCACGTGGAAGTGGGCTTTGGGAAACAGGCCGAGATTGCCGACATGGTCGTAGTGCAAATGGGTCAGCACCACGTCGTCCACCTGCGCCAGATTCACGCCTGCCGCTGCCAGTCCGTCCGCCGGCGGTCGCAGGAAGGTGCGGCCGCGCTTTTTGGCTACGTCGGCATTGAAGCCGCAGTCGACGACCACTGTCCGGCCGTGGCCGGCGATCACCCAGACATAATAATCCATCGGCATTGGGCCATCATGCGGATCCCCGCCGATGAAATGGTTGGCGCGTCTCGCATCGCGGGTCGCGTAGCGAATGGCGAACAATTCGTATTCGGGAAGCGTGGACACGGCTTGGCTCACGGTCGGCAGACGCTGATAAAGCGGGATTAGGAGGCGAACTGCAGATTGTCAGCAGTTGACTTAGCGGGCGTGTCGCGGGAAATAGAATGTCGCAGCCGGAGTTCGCCGATGACCACTAACTATGTGACCGATGAAATCCGCGCCCTCATCGGCGTCGTTTCGGCACCGGTAACTGCCGCCGATCCTGTCGATCCCAGCGAAATCTGGCGCTTCCATCACGCGACCCTCGATCCGGCGCCGCGCTATTTCGACGAGAGCTGGGCAGCGCGAGCCGCTATGGCGGACTGGTTGCGCCGCCGGCCTTTCCGTTCCACGCCTTTCGCCGCGCCGCCGGCGATCCCGATCCGCTCGAGCGCATGGGCGATCCCGATTTCGATGGCCTGTCGCGGCAGTTGCGCGCCGGTCTGCCAGGCATCGACATTCCGCTCAAGGGCCTGCTCAATGCCGGCTACGACTACGAATTTTCCGCTATGCCAGACCGGGCGAACGGATTGAGGTGGTCAGTACCTACCGCGACATCTACCAGCGCGACGGACGCTCCGGGCCGATGGTCTTCGTGGTCATCGAAGACACCTACCGCACCGTCGGCGGCGAGCTGCTGCTGCGCGTCGCCAACACCAATATTCTGCGCTGAGGCGGGCCATGGCTGCATATGAATCGCTTTCGATCGGGCAGGAACTGGCCCCACTCACCATCGGCCCGGTGACCACGGCGCACATCATGCGCTGGTCGGCGGCGATGGAAAACTGGCACCGTATCCACTACGACCTCGACTATGCCCGCGAGCACGACAAGCTGCCCGGCGTGTTGGTCAGCGGCTCCTGGCGGCAGCACGTCCTGATCCGCTATCTCACCGACTGGGCAGGGGAGGCCGGCTGGGTATGGAAAGCCGGCTTTCAGTTCCGCGGTATGAACCTTGCCGGCGATGCCCTCACCGCCTGGGGCCGCATCACCGGTGCGGCGCCGCGGGGCGGTTACGGCGTCGTGACCCTCGATCTGGGCCTTCGGAACCAGAAGGGCGAGGAAGGCACGCCCGGCACGGCGACGGTCGTGCTGCCGCTCGTCGGCGGCCGGCCGGTGCCCTATCCGTTCGATCCGGCGATATTGGACGCTTAGCGATTTGTCGGCGCGCCGCGAACGGTGCTAACTGATGACAGTTGAATCGTGACAGGCGTGTCCGTGGCGAATCTTCTTTCGAGCAAGGTGCAGGTCCCATCGCTGGTCGACGTCGTCACTGAACGGCTCGAGGCGGCGATCGTCAGTGGCGAACTCGCTCCCGGCACCAAGATCAGCGAATTGGGCCTGGCCAATTCGCTGGGTGTCAGCCGCGGGCCGCTGCGCGAAGCGATCAGGCGGCTGGAGGGGCGCAAGCTCGTCGAGCGTACCCGCAATGTCGGCGTTCGCATCGCGCAGCTATCGCCGGGGGCGCTGGTCGATCTGTTGTATGTGCGCGAAGCCTTGGAGGGGATGGCCGCGCGCCTCGCCGCGACTCGCATCAGTGATGCCGACATCGCGGCTCTGCGCGCGCTTCTCGACAAGCACCGCCGGCAGATCGCCGAGCGGGGCGATGACGGCTACTATCAGGAATCCGGCGACTTCGACTTCCATTTTCGCGTGGCCCGCGCGAGCGGCAACGAGCAACTGGCGTCGATGATTACCGGCGACCTATACGACCTTCTGCGCGTCTACCGCTACAAGTCCAGCACGCGGGCCGGACGTACCGAACAGGCGCTGGCTGAGCACAACGCCATTCTTGAGGCCATCATTGCCCGCGACCCGGAGCGGGCCGATGCCGCGATGCGACAGCACATCGCCGCCGCACGCAGGGCACTTGAAGAGAACACCGAGATTGGTCAAGGCACGGCTGCGTCCTAGACTGTCCTTCTACAGTGCCCTGTTATTCGCCGCCGGACGGGCATCACTGCAACTATCCATTCCCTTAGGTCAAGCCGCGGGTTCCGCTTCCGTGCGGAATGTCAGCCGCAGGTTTCCGTAGAGATATTTTTGCGCCGAAGTGATGTGTTCCACCATAAGCTTCGAGGCCAGTTGCGGGTTGCCGCTGCTGATGGCGGTCGCAATCTGGGTGTGCTCGGCGAGGATGACGCGTGCTCGCCCCACCTCTTCGTCCGACGTGCCGATACGAAACTCGTAGCCGACGTGGCCGATGACATTGGGAAGCAGTTCTACCGCGGCCTGGTGGAAGCTGTTGCCGGCAGCCTTGGCGATGGCGCGGTGGAAGGAAAAATTGAGATCGGCCGCGACGCGCAGATTGCCTGCCTCGATCGCCTCGCGCGATGCGTCGAGCGCCGTCTCGATCTCCCGCATCTGATCGGCGGTATGGCGGAGTGCGGCCAATGCGGCCGTTCGGCCTTCGAGGTCGATGCGAAACTCGTAGAATTGGTTCACGTCGGCGACGCTGCTGAGGTTCGGAAATCCCGTGGTCAGCGCAGACTGGCCGATGCGCACGACGGTGCCTGAACCCTTGCGGGTGCCGACGATGCCTTCATCGGCCAGCCGTCGCAGCGCCTGCCGGATGACCGGCCGGCTGACGCCGAAGCGTTGCGCCAGATCCTGCTCGGGCGGTAGCCGCGCGTTCACCGGAAACTCGCCGCGCTGGATCAGGCGCAGCAATTGCGCATAGACTTGGTCGGCAAACGATATGCGTCGGGTGGGAGGCGTTTCCGGCATTTTGTCGGTCTGGGCACTTGGTGTCGGGTAAGTCCATCCCATACACCAGCCTGTCGTCAAAGTGCAGCCCGATGTACAAATCTGTAAACGGTTTGGCGGCTGGCCGTTGGTCCAGCGGCCGCTATGTGCGCTCGATTGCCGCCGGCGGGGTGATGCCGAACGGCGCCGCCGCCGCGAGGATATCGGCCCAGGACTTGCGGTCGATGGGGACGCCTTGCGCCATCCGCTCGGTCCGGCTGGCCGCCTCGGGATCGCCGGGCAGCAGCGCGTCATGGTTGGCATCGCCAAGCACCCACGCGATGAAGCGGTCGACCTCGCCGAGATACGATGCGTGGGTCCCCAGCCGCTCGGGCGAAATCAGGATCGACATCATATTGTTGATCACGGCATTGCGGCGCTTCGGGCCCGATTGGGTATGGCCCCCCGTGAGGGCCGCGCCCAGCAGTTCGCAGGCAAGGCCGAGGCCCCAACCCTTGTGTTCGCCGAAGGGCATCAGCACGCCCTTGGGCGTGCCGAACAACACGGCCGGGTCCGTGGTCGGCTGCCCGTCCGGGGTGAGCAACGCCCCGGCTGGCAGCGGCTTGCCGGAATTGAGCGCCACCCGCACTTTGCCCACCGCCAGCCGGCTTGTGGCGAAGTCGACGATGATGGGCCGTTGCCCGGCGCGCGGCATGCCGACGGCGAACGGATTGGTGCCGAGCCGCGCGGCGGTGCCGCCGAATGGCGCGACCGATGGCGTACTGATGACGTTGACGAAATGGATCGACACCAGCTCGGCGCTGGCGCACTGCTCGGCCCAGTGGCCGATGCGGCCGAGATGGTGGCTGTTGCGGAGGCCAAGCACGCACGCACCGAACTCGCTGGCCCGCGCGATGCCGCGCTCCATCGCGTCATGCCCCATGACCTGGCCGGCGCCGCCGTTGCCGTCGCACAGCAGCAGTGGCCCGGAATCGAGCAGCACCGTCAGGGCCTGGTTGAGCGGCAATTCCCCGTCGCCGACATTGCGCAGGTAGACGGGCAGGGACCCGACACCGTGCGAGTCGTGCCCGGCGAGATTGGCGCCCACCAGTTGCTCGGCGATCAGCGCGGCCTCCCTTGGCGACGATCCGGCCCGCACGAAGGTGCTTTCGACGAAAGCGCTGAGCGCTTCGTGCCGCACGACGACTGCTTCGCTTCCCATCTGCCGCTCCTGTGCTGCGATTGAGTGTCGGTCTAGCGATGTTGTAACATTGATGTCAACTATTGTGCAAAATTTGGCGATCCTTGGCGCTTTCGCGATTGTCGGCGCGCCGGTCGGGACGCTAGAACGCACCGGCCGGCCGAAATAGGCGCGGCGATTTCCACAGCGAAAACGACAGGCAGCACAGTCCGATGATTCAGAAGGAACGAATTCTTCAGATTGGCGCGCTGCCGACAGCGGCCATTGCGCTGCTGCGCGAGAACTTTTCCGTGGTCGAGATTCATTCGCTCGGCGCCAATGAGAACGCCTCCGATATCCGCGGGATAGCGACCAGCGGCAAGGCGCCGATCGATGCGGTGCTGCTCGAGCGCTTGCCGAATCTACGCATCGTTTCTTGTCTCGGCGCCGGCACTGATGGGCTGGACGTTGCGCTACTCGCGCAACGGCACATCGTCGTGGCCAACACCTCGGCGGTGCTGGCGGCCGACGTCGCCGATATCGCGATGGGCCTCGTAGTCGGACTCGCGCGCGATCTCCGCCGCGCCGACCGTTTCGTCCGCGAGGGTGGCTGGCGTGAGCGGAAATATCCGCTCGGCGCAGCGCTGGGTGGGGCCCGGCTCGGCATCGTCGGCCTCGGCAGTATCGGCGCGGCCGTCGCCAGCCGTGCCGCGGCGTTCGGAATGGAGGTTGGCTATCACAACCGCTCGCCGCGTCCGGGCGCGCGGCATCAGTATTTCGACAGCGTCATTGCGCTGGCGGCGTGGAGCAGGTTCCTGGTCCTCAGTTGTCCCGGTGGCGCCGCGACGCGGCATCTGGTCGATGCGAAGGTGCTGGCGGCGCTCGGCCCCGACTCGTTCCTTATCAACGTGGCACGCGGCTCCGTCGTCGATGAAGGGGCGCTGGTGGCGGCGCTGACAGGCGGCAGCATCGCCGGCGCCGGCCTTGATGTCTTTGAGGACGAGCCCAATCCAAATCCGGCGCTGATCGCCCAGGACAACGCGATTTTCCTGCCCCACATCGGCAGTGCCACGGCCGAAACGCGTGACGCCATGGCGCGAGCCATGGTCGAGGCACTGGTTCGCGAGCTGGGGCCGGCCGCTTAGGCCCGCTCGCCGACCGGGATGCGGTTGATGATGAAATCGTAGGCGCTCTGGATGTGGTAGCGCATGTACTCGCGGGCGTCGTCGGCGAGGCGGCGTTCGATCAGCCGCAGGATTTCCCGGTGCTGCTCGTTGACGCCGGTCCGGTCACCCACCGGGTTGTCGCGCGTCGCGGTGCGCAGCCGCAGGTACACCTGGAAGCCGGGCTGCGAGCGAACCAGATCCATCGATTTTTCGAGGAACACGTTGTCGGCCGCCTTCACCACGGCCGAGTGGAAGTTCAGCGTCTCGCCCGGCTTCGGCGCCGTGGTCCAGAAGCTGTGGTTGGACGGATAGACGCAGTCGCTGATGCGCTTGAGCGACTCGGGGTTGTGCCGCAGGGCGGCGAAATATGCCGCTTCCGACTCGATCATCAGCCGGAACTCGAAGCAGCGCTGCAGATCGCGCACACTGCCCATCGCCATGTCCTTGTTGGCCATGGAACCGGTACCGCCGGGCCTCTCGTAGATCACGATGGTGCCTGAACCCTGGATCGAGCGGACCAGGCCGTCCTCGCGCAGGCGGGCAATGGCGCGTCGGATCACCGGCCGCGACACCTTGAACTGCATCGCCAGTTCTTTTTCGGTCTGCAGCCGCCCCTCGAACGGCACCTTGCCCTCGTGAATCCAGCCACGCAGCGCGCGATAGACGGTGTCGCTGCGCGTTCCGTCGCGCAACGAAGGGACCGCCTCGAGTTCGGCAGTGGCGGTGTTGGGTGCATCGGTCATAGCCAAGTCCGTACCACGGGCTATAGGGCCGAAGCAACAAAGTGACATCTATGGCACAAATACGTTGACAAGCACGTTACAACGAATAGGTTGGCGCGCATCGACGGGCGGGGTCGCAACCCTGCGGGTATTCGGAGAGGGTCGACTATGACGAAGATCGGGGTTTCGGACCTGCGTAGCCAGCGCTGGTATAATGCCCCCGTGATGCGGACGTTCAATCACCGGTCCCGCACCTTCCAGATGGGCTACTCGAAGGCTGATTTCGAGAACAAGCCGGTGATCGGCATCATCAATACCTGGAGCGATCTCAACCAGTGCCACTCGCACTTCAAGCAGCGCGTCGAGGACGTGAAGCGCGGGGTGTGGCAGGCCGGTGGGTTCCCGCTCGAGATTCCCGCCATCTCGCTCAGCGAGCCGATGATGAAGCCGACCACCATGCTCTATCGCAATCTGCTGGCGATGGAGACCGAGGAGGTGCTGCGCGCCCACCCGATCGACGGTGCGGTGCTGATGGGTGGCTGCGACAAGACCACGCCGGGCCTGTTGATGGGCGCCTTCAGCATGGGGCTACCGTGCATCTTCGTGCCGGCCGGGCCGATGCTCAATGCGCATTGGCGCGGCCAACTCCTCGGCAGCGGCAGCGACAACTGGAAATACTGGGACGAAAAGCGCGCCGGGCGCATCACCGAGCAGCAATGGCAGGACATGTCGGAATCGATCGCCCGCTCGCCTGGCCACTGCATGACCATGGGCACGGCTTCGACCATGACCAGCGCCGCCGAGGCGCTCGGGATGACGCTCCCCGGCGCGGCATCGATCCCGGCGCCCGACTCCAACCATGCTCGCATGGGGTCCAATTCTGGCCGCCGCATCGTCGAGATGGTCTGGGAGGACATGCGGCCCGCCCGTTTCGTCGACATGGCGTCGTTCGAAAATGCGATCAGCATCGTCATGGCGCTTGGCGGATCGACCAACGCGGCGATCCACCTGATCGCCATGGCGCGCCGGCTCGGCATTCCGCTCGATCTTGAGGATTTCGACCGCATCTCGCGCACCACGCCGGTGATCGCGAACCTGCGGCCCTCCGGCAAATATCTGATGGAGGATTTCTACTACGCCGGTGGCCTGCGCGCGCTGATGCGGCAGATGCAAAGCCTGCTTCACACCGACAGCATCACTGTTAACGGCAAGACGGTAGGTGAGAACATCGCCGACGCCGACGTGTTCGACGCCGATGTCATCCGTTCGCTCGACAATGCGCTCTCGAAAGAAGGTGGGCTGCTGGTGCTGCGCGGCACGCTCGCGCCGAATGGCGCGGTGATCAAGCATACGGCGGCGAGCCCGGAACTGCTCAAGCACAAGGGCAGGGCGGTGACCTTCGCCGATCGCGACGATCTCGCCAGGCGCATCGACGATCCAGACCTCGACATCGAGGAAGGCGACGTCATCGTACTCAAGAACGCCGGTCCAGTCGGTGGTCCGGGCATGCCCGAATGGGGCGCGCTGCCGATCCCCAAGAAGCTGTTGAAGCGCGGCGTGCGCGACATGGTGCGAATTTCCGATGCGCGCATGAGCGGCACCAGCTTCGGCACCTGCGTGCTGCATGTCTCGCCCGAAGCGGCCCGCGGCGGACCGCTGGGGCTGGTGGAGGATGGGGACATCATCGAAATCGACGCCAGCGAGCGCCGCCTCGACCTGCTGGTGCCGGCAGAAGAGCTGCAGCGGCGGCGCGCCGCCTGGAGTGAGCCCGCGCCCTATTATTCCCGCGGCTACGGCGCGCTGTTTTCCCGGCACGTGATGTCGGCGGACCAGGGATGCGACTTCGACTTTCTTCTCCCGGCCGGCGAGACCCCCGAGCCCAAGATCTATTGAGATGACCATGGCCAATCCCGATGACGACGCCGAACTGATTGCCCGCCTCAAGCGCTGCTCGACGGCAACGCTGGCGACCATCCTTACCAGGCGTGGGCTCGACCACGTGTTCCTCTACGGCGTTGTCCCGCTGCCCCACTCGCGGCCGCGGCTCGCCGGGCGGGCGTTCACCATGCGCTCGGTGGCCGTTCGCGAGGACAAGCTCGTGGAGGACAAAACGCGCAATCCGCGGGAGAATTTGCAGCGGCGCGCCACCGAAGAGTGCCCGCCGGGCCATGTACTGGTGATCGATTGCCGCGGCGACGCGCGCGGTGCCAGCGGCGGCATGATGTTGTTCGAGCGGATGCGGCTGCGCGGTTGCGCCGGCGTCGTCACCGATGGCGGCGTGCGCGATGCCGCCGACATCGTCGAAACCGGCTTTCCGGTCTACGCCAAGGCGGTCTGTCCGCCCAATTCGATGATGGCGCATCGCTTCATCGAACTGAACGTGCCGGTCAGTTGCGGCGATGTCGCGGTCTATCCGGGCGATTTCATCGTCGGCGATCCCGACGGGGTGATCCTCGTGCCCGCCGCGATCGCTGCGGATGTCGCCGAAGAGGCGCTGGCCTACGAGGACCGGGAAAGCTTCATCCTGCGCAAGCTCAGGAGCGGCGCTCCGATCTACGGCACGTACCCGCTGGAGGGCGAGGGACTGGCCGAATACGAGGCGGAACGGGCGCAACGAAAGGAGTAATTGCACACTTATCATTTTATGTTTACAAATCTGTAATCGAAAGATTACGCACGGTACAGCGGACCGGGAGCGGTGCGCGGCAACCGACTGGAGAATGCAAGATGACGGAAGTGGTGGTCGCCGGGGGCGGCACAGCAGGATTTGCGGCGGCAATCGCGGCGGCAAGGGCCGGCGCCAGCGTGACGCTGGTCGAACAGCTGAGCTATCTGGGCGGCACCATGACCGGTGGGCTCGTGCCCGGTATCGTGTCGATGCGCCACCAGCCATGGCGCGATGAAGAGACGCTGGTGCAGCTCGAGTCGCTCTATTCCGGCAACCAGGTGGTGCGCGGCATCGCCCAGGAGATGGTCGATCGCCTGATCGCGGTCGGCGGTTCGTACAGCCTGCAGGACGGTGAGGCGCCGGTGCGCGTGCTGTTCGACCCCGAGCTGATGAAGTGGGTGATCGATCAGATGGTGCGCGAGGCCGGGGTCAAGGTCCTCTACCACACCAAGGTCGTCGGGGTGCGCAAGCAGGGCAACGTCGTCGTCGGCCTCGAGACCGACTACGGCCGCGTCATTCCCGCCGACGTCGTGATCGATGCCACGGGCGATGGCCACGTCGCGAACTTTGCGGGCGCGCCCTATGTGCAGGGCGAGAACGACGACAAGACCTACGTGCAGCCGATCACGCTCTACTTCCTGATGGGCGGTGTCGACATCGGCAAGACCATAGCGTTCATCAACAGCAGCAGCGGCGATTTCAGCGAGGCCTATGTCCGCAAGCTGAACGAGCTCTACGAAAAGAAGATGCCGCTGACGCTGCTCGCCATCAATTCGATCCGCGAGCGGGCGGCGAAAGAGGGTAAGTATCCGATCCCGTTCGGCACCACGACGCTCAATCCGCGGGCCCACACCAGCATCGCGCGGCCGGTGTTTCGCGGCGGCGCGGTCCGCTACGACGTGACCATGCACAATGTCGACATGGCCTACCGCGTCGATGCCACCGACGTCGAGACGCTGAGCGCCGCAATCGGCTCGATGCGCGACTTCACGGTGCGCACCGCCAACTACTTCCGTGAATACGTGCCCGGCTATGAGAACTCGTATCTGCTGCAGGTCGCGGACATCGTGGGCGTGCGCGAGACGCGCCGTATCGTCGGCGACTATGTGCTGTCGGGCACCGATGTGCTCGATGCCAGAAGCTTCGAGGATGCCATTGGTTATTGCGGTGCCACCGTCGACGTCCACAATGTCGAGGGCGGCAAGGACCTGACGCGTATGTCGGCGATCCGCGAGGGCAAGTCGTACCAGGTGCCCTATCGCATGCTGCTGCCCAAAGGCGTCGAAAATCTGCTCGTTGCGGGCCGCTGCGTGTCGGCTGATCGCGTCGCCTGCGGTTCGATTCGCCAGCAGGCCGGCTGCCTCGTCACCGGGCAGGGCGCCGGCATTGCCGCCGCGCTTGCCGGTCGCGCCAAAGTCACGCCCCGCGCGCTGCCCTATGGGCAGATACGCGCCGAGCTCACCAAACAGGGCGTCGTCCTCTAGGGCGGCGCCACGATACTCCGTCTCGGCAAGTTGAGACGAAGGGGAGGCAGGACAACCTGCCCGGGAGAGCGCCCCGGAGGAAGGCAGCGCTGGAACGATGTCCCACCCGCAAAAAGCGGGGACAGCAATGGAGGAAGACCGACGATGAATTGGAAGCTATTGGGATCAATCGGATCGGCAGCGCTGATGGCTGCCGGCCTTGCGCTTGCGACGGCGCCCGGCGCCGTGGCGCAGGACAAGACCGTGAGCTTTGGTACCTGGATGTGGACGCAGCCTGGTTCCGGCGACTGGCTGAAGCTCGCCGGCGCCAAGTTCGAAAAGGACAATCCGGGCGTCAAGCTCGACGTTCGCAACCTGCCGGTCAACGACTACATGACGCAGGTCGTCGTCGAGGTATCGTCGGGCAACCCGGCCGACGTGGTCAGCAGCGCCGTGAATCTCGCGGAGTTGCAGGGATCCGGCCAGTTGGTCCCGCTCAACGACCGCATCGCCGCCTCGGGGATGAAGGACAAGATCGAGGATGCGTGCTGGGCCGCGGCGACGTTCGATGGACAGATCATGGCCGTGCCGATCTCGGGCCGCACGCTGGCGCTGCTGTACAACGAGCAGAAGCTCAAGGCAGCCGGCATCGACAAACCGCCTACGACCCCCGATGAATTCCTCGCCGACGCGCGCAAGCTGACGATCAAGGACGCGTCGGGTAAGGTGACTCAGTATGGCGCGTCGATGGATCACATCAACGAAGAGCCGACTTACGAAATGCTGATGATGTGGTCGATCGCCTTCGGCGGCCGCCTGACCGATGGGACGAAGCCGACCGTGACCGATCCGGGCGTGGTGAAGGCGCTGAGCTTCATGAAGACCCTCTACGACGAGGAGCTGATCCCGCGCGGCCGCAGCGAGGACGACCAGCGTGCCCTGTTCGCCGCCGGTACGAGCGCCATGGAACTCGACGGACCGTGGCAGGTGCCGTTCGTCGCCAAGGTCAATCCGGACATGGTCGCCTCGATCAAGGCGACGCGCCTGCCATGGGATGGCCCGGCCACAGGTGGACCCAACGTGCTGCTGTCGCTTGGCAAGACCGGCAATCAGGATCTGGCCTGGAAGTTCATCGAGGCGGTGGTGAGCCCCGAGGTGGAAAGCCAGTATGCCAAATACGCCGACACCGTGCCGTGCGTGAAGGGCGCGATCACCGACGAGGCGATGCAGGCCAAGCCCTACCTTGCCGCCGAACTCGACGAGTTCCGCGACAATCCGGTGCGCAATCTGCCGGCGGGCTTCGAGAACGTCGCCTCCGAGTTCGAGTCGATCGTCCTCAAGGCCGTGACCAATACCCTGCAGGGCGGTGGTGATCCGGCCGCGGAACTGCAGAAGGCGCAGACGGAACTCGAAAGCACCTTCAACTAGGACAGTCCCGGCGGCCGGCAGCATTCCTGCCGGCCGCCATATCGTAGCGATGGACGGATCGAGATGGCCGCGAACACTTCTGCACCAAGGCTGACCTGGCGCACGCAACAGCGGCTGTTTGCCGGCCTGCTGCTGGCCCCGGCATTGCTCCTCGTCGTCGGGACGCTCGGCATCCCCATCGTGGCGGGAATTGTCACCAGCCTCCAGCGCATTCGCATCAACATGCCGGCGCGCAACTCCAATTTCGTCGGGCTCGACAACTACCAGCACATGGTCACCTCGACCGACTTCTGGCATTCGCTGCAGGTATCGGTGGTCTATACCATCGGCTCGGTGGTGCTGACGTTCGTCCTGGGGTTCGGCGCGGCGCTGCTGCTCAGCCGCAATACGTTCATTACCCCCATCGCGCGCCTCCTGACCCTGCTCCCGTGGGCGACGCCGGTCGTCGCTGGCACGCTGACCTGGAGCATTATGCTCGACTACGACTCGGGCATCGTGAACCAGGTGCTGGCATGGTTGCCGTGGCATATCTCCGCGGTCCCCTGGCTGATCGACGCGAACGTTTCGATCTGGGCGGTGATCCTCGTCGATGCCTGGCATACTTTTCCGCTCGCGATGGTGCTGCTGCTCGCGGGGCTGCAGGGGATTCCCAAGGATCTCTACGAGTCGGCGTCCGTCGACGGCGCGCGGCCGGTGCAGCAGTTCCTCTACATCACGCTCCCCTCCATCGCTCCCATCAGCAACGTCGTGCTGCTCCTGCTCGCGGTGTGGGCATTCCGCCGCTTCGACGTGGTCTATCTGCTGACTCGCGGCGGCCCGGGAGACTCGACCATGACGATCATCATGCAGACCTTCGATCGTGCCTTCCGCTACTACGATCTCAGTTCCTCCGCGACGCTGGGCGTGGCAACGCTGCTCATCTCGGCGGTGCTGGCGGGCGTCTATTTCCTCAGCCTGAGGCGTCAGACACAGCAATGACCATGTCCAATGCGGCCGCAGCTCCGGTGAACAGCACGGCGCAGGCCAGCAATGCCTTTCCTTACAGGCGCGTGCTGGGCAGGATCGGCGTCGCCATCGCCATCGTCGCGGTGGTCCTGTTCGCTGTCTTCCCGATCTACTGGATGATCGTCACCGCGGTGTCGACGCTCGGTGCAAGCCGCTCCGCGAGCCAGAGCCTGCTGCCGGCGAGCTTCACGCTAGACAATTTCGTCTATGTGTTCACCGAAGTGCCGTTCGCCTTGTGGATCGGTAACAGCGCCATCGTCGCGTCGCTCGTCGCGGTGGGTGCCACGGTGGTCGGGGCGATGGCGGGCTATAGCATCGCGCGCTTCAACTACCGCTGGACCGGCGTATTCATGCTGGTGATCCTCGCCACCCAGTTGATGCCGCCGACGGCGATCATCATTCCCCTCTATCGGTTGGCGCTGGCGACGGGGCTGCTCAACACCTACACCGGCCTCGTCATCGCGAACCTCACCCACGTGCTGCCGATCGCCATCTTCCTGCTGCGCGGCTTTTTCCTCTCCATTCCGCCCGAGATCGAGCAGGCGGCGCTGGTCGATGGCTGCACCCAGGTCGGCATGTTGGTCCGCGTGACCATGCGCATGGCCGCGCCGGGCCTCGCGACGGTGTTCATCTACGCCTTCGTCGTCACCTGGAACGATCTTTTATTCGCGCGGACGTTGTCGTCGTCCGGCTCGATGTGGACGGCGCCGGTCGGCCTCGCCTCGTTTCAGGGCGAGTACTACACGCTGTTCGAGCCGCTGATGGCGGCGTCGCTGGTGTTCGCGCTGCCGGTCACGGTGGTATTCCTGGTGCTGCAGCGGCATTTCGTGCATGGCCTGACCGTCGGCGGCGTCAAGGGCTGATGCACGGTGGGTCATGACTTCTGCATCGTTGGCGGCGGCATCGTCGGTCTCGCCACCGCATGGGCGCTGCTCAAGCGGCAACCCGGTGCGCGACTGGTACTGCTCGAAAAAGAAACCGGGCTCGGTCGCCACCAGACCGGCCACAATAGCGGCGTCATCCATGCCGGCATCTACTACACCCCCGGATCGCTGAAGGCTGAGCTGTGCCGCCGCGGCGCAGCGGCCACCAAGGCCTTCGCCGAGGAAAGCGATATTCCATTCGAGGTGTGCGGCAAGCTGGTGGTGGCGACCAGCGATGTCGAGATGACGCGGCTCGGAGCGATCGAGGAGCGCGCCCGGCAGAACGGCATCGCCTTCGACCGCGTCGACGCGGCGGAACTCACCCGGCTCGAACCCAATATCGTCGGCCTCGGCGGGCTGTTGGTCCACAGTACCGGAATCATCGACTACGCACGAATCTGTGCAGCATTGGCGGCGCGGATCGAAGCGCTGGGCGGCGAAGTACGGCTCGGCGCGGAGGTCACCGGCATTCGCGAGGCGGCCGACGAGGTGCGTGTCGCGACCCGCAGCGACGAGGTGCGGGCGCAGCACCTCGTCGTCTGTGGCGGCTTGCAGTCGGACCGGCTCGCGCGCCTCGCCGGGCTCGCCATCCGGCATCGCATCGTGCCGTTCCGGGGCGAGTATTATGCACTGGCGCCGCGGCTGTCGCAGATCGTGTCGCGGCTGATCTATCCGGTGCCGGAGCCGGGAGTACCGTTCCTCGGCGTGCACCTGACGCGGATGATCGACGGCTCGGTGACGGTCGGTCCGAACGCGGTGCTCGGCTGGTCGCGCGAGGGTTATGCGAAGGGCGCGCTATCGATGCGCGATACGCTGGACTTTGCCGGCTTTGGCGGCTTCTGGCGGATGGCAGCGCGCTACTGGCGCTCGGCCGCAAGCGAGTTCTACGCCTCGCTCAACAAGGCCGCCTATCTGGAGGCCTGCCGCAAATATTGCCCGTCGCTGACCCTCGACGACCTGCGGCCCTATCGCGCCGGCATCCGCGCACAGGCGGTCGATCAATCGGGCAAGTTGATCGAGGATTTCCTGTTCCTCGACACGGCACGCAGCGTCCACGTCTGCAACGCCCCGTCCCCGGCGGCAACATCGGCGCTGCCGATCGGCGAAATGATCGCCGATCGGGCTCTCGCCATGAGCGCATAGGGCCACGGTGTCCCGGCCGTGGTGAACGACCGCTCGTCCTCCGGCTACCCCGCGCGGAGCATGCGGCGGATGCCCTCGGTCACGCTCGTTTCGGGTCGCCACGATAGCGTGGTCGACAGCAGGGTACTGTCGACCAGCAGCGAGTTGGCGAGCCGGTCGACCTCGCCCCGCCATCCCAGCAGGTTGCCGACCGCGGTCAATACGGAGACCGGCACCGGCCAAAGCGCCAGGGGGCGGGCAAGCCCCGTGGCGATCGCCCTCAGGAGGTCCGGCGTCGACAGATCGTCCTGATCCGATACCAGAAACGTCCGGTCCGCTGCGGCAGGGTGTGTCGCTGTCGCCAGAATTGCCGAAACCAGATTGTCGAGGCCGATCATGCTGCGCCTGTTCGCGACCGCGCCGAGCGGGAGCGGCAAGCCGCGCTCGACGAGGCGGATCAGCCGCCGGAGATTGCCCTTGACCCCCTGGCCATAGATGAGGGTAGGGCGCAGCACCACGACCTCCATCCCGGTCTCGGCGCTCAATTTCCATAGCGCCTGTTCGGCCTCCCATTTGCTCTGCCCATAGAAATCCAGCGGGGCGGGAGGGTCTGCTTCGGTAAAGGGCCGGTTGATCGGCGTGCTTTCGCCGTTCACCTTCACGGAGCTGAGGAAAACGAATCGCCGCGCCCCGGCCACGGCCGCGGCTTTGGCAATGTTCAGCGTGCCGGTAACATTGATCTTGCGATAGGCGGCAAGGGGATCGTGCTCTCGTTCGTCGACCACGTGCGTCCGGGCCGCGGTGTGGACGACCACATCGACGCCGCGCAATGCGGCGTCAAAATCCGGGCTTTCACTGAGATCGCCCACCACAATCGCCGGAACGCCGTTGTCGGCGACCGAGCCGGACGTCCGATAGAGCCCTCGTCCGTCGAACAAGGGGTCGGACGCAAGGCGCGCCAGGAGGGCTCGGCCAACGAAGCCGGAGGCACCTGTCACGGCAATGCTGAGTTTACCACCGCTCAATCGGCATGACTTTCAACGATGCTCACGGGTCCAGCTAACCCGCGCGCCGGGCGCACAGCAAGCGTTGCAAGCACGTGCATCTCTCCCCGCGTCTCGGGTACAGCGTCGCCGCGGATCACCTGTGGGTAAGCCGTGCGCCCGCCGTTTAGGCCCCGCTGCCATGCTATAGGCGCTTCTTTGGAATGGACCGACTCGCGACAGAATGAAGATTGCCGTCGAAATGGGGACTGCGTCGGGCGGCGCCGTCGCGGGGCTCGATCTCGAAGAATTGTTGGCGACGCGCCTGCTCGTGCAGGGAAATTCCGGCTCCGGCAAGTCGCATCTGCTGCGCCGTCTGCTCGAGCAGAGCGCATCGCTGGTGCAGCAGATCGTCATCGATCCCGAAGGCGACTTCGTCAGCCTCGCCGACAAGTTCGGTCATCTGGTCATCGACGCAGCGCGGACCGAGGCGGAACTGACGCGCATTGCCGCGCGGGTTCGCCAGCATCGCGTCTCGGCGGTGCTCAACCTCGAAAGCCTCGATGTCGAGCAGCAGATGCGTTGCACCGCCGCCTTCCTCGGCGGCTTGTTCGAGGCCGAGCGCGACCATTGGTTTCCGGTGCTGGTGGTGGTCGATGAGGCGCAGCTTTTTGCGCCCGCCGTCGCCGGCGAAGTTTCGGACGAGGCGCGCAAGCTCTCGCTCGGCGCCATGACCAACCTCATGTGCCGTGGCCGCAAGCGGGGTCTCGCCGGGGTCATCGCCACCCAGCGTCTTGCCAAGCTCGCCAAGAACGTCGCGGCGGAAGCGTCCAATTTCCTGATGGGCCGCACCTTTCTCGACATCGACATGGCCCGCGCCGCCGATCTTTTGGGCATGGAGCGCCGGCAGGCGGAAATGTTCCGGGATCTGGCGCGCGGTCATTTCATCGCCCTTGGTCCGGCCCTGTCGCGCCGGCCACTCCCGGTGGTCATCGGCGCCGTCGAGACTACCGCACAGTCGTCCAATCCCGAGCTGAAGCCGTTGCCCGATGCCCCGGCGGATGTGGAGGCTCTCATTTTCACTGCAACCGCCGACGAAGTGGCGCGCCCGCTCCGCCGTCCGCCGCCACCCGTGGTCACGCCGACGATCGATATTTTGGCGCAGCTCAGCCGCTCCCGCGCGCCGCAGGAGGCGGCCCCGGCGCCGGTCGATATCGAGATCGACGAAGGCGAACGCGACGCGCTGCTCGATCGCGTCATGCGCGATGTGCTCGAAGACCCCGAGACCGGCTTCCGCTCGGTCGCGGTGCTGTATCAGGATTTCCTCGTGCGCTGCCGCATCCATCGCGTGCCGGGCGAGCCGCTGGCGCTGCCGGCCTTTCGGCGCCGGCTGGCCATCGGTCGCGCCAATGTCGCCGCCGATATCGCCGCGGGGGCCGAATGGCGGCAGGTGCTGGAGCTGTCCGAACGCCTGCCCGACGATGTACAGAGCGTCTTTCTGACCATCGCCCAGGCGGCGATTTCGGCTGGCCCATGCCCGCCCGACGCGGCGCTCGCCCGCATCTACGGCACTCATTCGGTCGGCCGCGCCCGGCGCCTGCTGACCTATTTCGAAGAGCGCAATCTCGTCGTCGTCCGCACCGATTTTCACGGCCGCCGCATCGTTGCCTTCCCGGACCTCGGCGTCGAGACCGCGCCGGCCGACCCCAACGCGCCCGACGCAGCGGCCACCGCGACGCACTAATAGGCCGGCTTGACCGGGAACCAGTCCGGGCGGGCCTTGTCGAGATAGGCGCCGACAATCGAATCGACCCGGTATTTCTCCAGCGAGCTCTCGTCGATCTCGACCCCCAGCCCCGGACCTTCCGGCACGGCGAAGCGGCCTCGGCAAGGCTATGCTCGCGCATCTGAGCCTTGAGCGGCGCCGCGCACTGCTGAGCGCGGTGGCGCTCGAGCGCTTCACCCCCAACACCATCGTCGATCGGGACGAGTTGATCCGCCAGCTCGATCTGACCAAGGCGCGCGGCTACGCCATTTCGATCGACGAACAGAACATCGGCATTTCGTCGGTTGCGGCGCCGGTGCTCAATCACCGCGGCGAGCCGATCGGCGCCATCGGCGTCATCGGGCCGTCGTTCCGCCTGCCGGTCGACCGCCTGCACGCGCTTGGCCGCGACGTCATCGAGGCCGCGCGCCGGACGTCGGGCAATATCGGAGAATTCGCCATGTCCATCGCGGTGCAGCCGCGCCCGCTCGGGCCCGACCGGGCCGATGTGAAATGCGCCATTCCCGCCAGCGCGTTCCTCGGCGAGGGCCCGCATTGGTCGATCCGCGACCAGAAGCTTTATTTCGTCGATATCCTCGCGCCCGCCGTGATGATCGGTGATGCGGCGAGCGGCAGCTATCGCTCGCTGCCGGTGCCCGAACTGATCGGCTTCATCGTGCCGCGCGAGCGCGGCGGCTTCGTCGCTGCAATGCACGGCGAAATCCGCGGCCTCGATCTCGACAGCGGCGAGACCACCACCATCGCTCGCCCCGAAGCCGATCGGCCGGGCAATCGCTTCAACGACGGCAAATGCGATCAGCGGGGTCGGCTCTGGGCCGGCACGCTGGCCATCGATACGGCGCCCGATCAGGGACGGCTGTGGCGGATCGACACCGATGGCCGGTCGGCCGAAATGGATCGTGGCTTTCACGTTGCCAACGGGCTCGGCTGGAGCCCGGACGACCGGGTGATGTACTTCACCGACACCCAGCGCCAGATCATCTATGCGTACGATTTCGACGCTGCCGCCGGCGAGATCGCCAACCGCCGCGTCTTCATCACGGTGCCCGAAATCGAGGGCAAGCCCGATGGCATGACCGTCGATGCCGAGGGTTTCCTCTGGGTGGCCCATTGGGACGGCTGGTGCGTCACCCGCTACGACCCCGATGGCAAGGTGGAACGGGTGATCAACCTGCCGGTGCCGCGGCCGACCAGTTGCGTCTTTGGTGGGCCCGACATGCAGACCCTCTTCGTCACCTCGGCGCGCATTCGCCTGTCCGCCGGGCAGCTTGCCGAGGCCCCGCTGTCGGGCAGCGTGTTTTCCATCGATACGGGCATCAAAGGCTTGCCCGAAAATCTCTACGGAGGCTGAGGACTTGGCCCGTCTCGAACTCAAGGACATCCGCAAATCGTTCGGCACCACCGAGGTGCTGAAGGGCATCGACCTGGTGGTCGACGATGGTGAATTCGTCGCCTTCGTCGGCCCGTCCGGTTGCGGCAAGTCGACTCTGCTGCGCCTGATCTGCGGCCTCGACGAGATCACGGCCGGCAAGATGGCCATCGACCACGAAATCGTCAACGACGTGCCGCCCGCGAGCCGCGGCATTGCAATGGTGTTCCAGTCCTACGCGCTCTACCCGCACATCGTCGGCCAGAGCGCCTCGGCGTTCTATCTCGATGCGCCGCAGTCGCGCACGTTCCTGCGCAGCTTCTCCGGCCAGGGCGATGCGTTCGACGTCAACATCAAGCCGATGCAGGTCCCGGTGGTGAAGGCGGGCGATACCCCGGTCTCCATCCAGTGGGCGCACCTGATCATCGCCTTCGCCCAGAGCAACCCGCCCACCAAGGACGACCCCAACATGCAGTTCGTCGCCTGGCTCGGTGACGATGCGGTCGAGACGCAGTTCCCGGTGGAGCAGAGCGCGTTGCCCGGCACGCTGTCCGCCCGCGCCAATCCGGTGGTCGCCAACGACGCCTATCTCACCGCCTGGGCGCAGAACAACACGCACCCGCTGCGCAACGAGGTCGGCATCTGGAGCAATGGCGGCGAGCTGACCGACATCCTCGCCGAGGAAGTTCAGGCGGCGCTGCTCGGCCAGAAGACGGCCGACGAAGCCATCACCGAGATGGCCTCACGCATGAAGGACTCGATGACCAAGGCTGGCTACGCCCAGTAACCCTCAGGAGCGCCCGGACCCGTCCGGGCGCTTCCCCCGCGAGGAACACCACCCATGACGACCGACATCGCTGACGCCGTCCCGGCCCGCATCGAGGACTATCCGGTTTCGCCGCGTTCGCGCCGCGGCGGCCTGCAGGCCGCGCAGCGGCGCATCGGCCTGTTGATGTTGCTCCCGGCCGCTGCCGCCTTTGCGTTCGTCATCCTCTATCCGTTCGGCCAGGCGCTCGCATTGTCCCTGTTCGAAGACACGCTGCAGACGATCACGCCGACCTTCATCGGCTTCGCCAATTTCAAGGCCGTGCTGACCGACCCCGAAGTCTGGCAGTCGTTCGGCATCACCATCATCTATGTCGGCTGTTCGACCCTTGGCACGCTGGTGCTCGGGCTCGGCTGGGCGCTGCTGCTCAATCAGCCCTTCAAGGGGCGCGGCGTGTTCCGCGCGCTGACGCTCATGCCCTGGGTGGTGCCGAGCACGGTCAGCGCTTTCATCTGGGCCTGGATTTTCAACAGCCGCTTCGGCCTCATCAATGGCCTGCTGCTCGAGTTGCACCTCATCGATGTGCCGCAGGCCTGGCTGTCGACGCCCGAAGGCGCCATGCTCGCCGTGATCCTCACCCGCATCTGGCGGTCGATCCCGCTGTTCATGGCGTTCTTCCTCGCCGGGCTGCAGAACGTCGATACCGAACAGCTCGACGCCGCGCGCGTCGATGGTGCGCGAAACTTCGCGATCCTGCGCGATCACGTGCTGCCGCATCTGCGGCCGGTGCTGATCGTCGTGGTCGTCCTCGGCGTCATCGGCGGCCTCCAGGATTTCGACACCATCTATGCGCTGACCGGCGGCGGTCCCGTGCGCGCCACCGCAGTGCTCTCGGTCGAAGTCTACAAGACAGCCTTCGAGCAATGGGACATCGGCACCGCTTCGGCCATCGGCGTGCTGTGGGTGGCGACCCTGCTGCCGCCCGCGTTCTTCTACCTTCGCATGCTGGTCAAGGGGCGTTGACGATGTTCGACCTGTCGAGCCGCACGGCAAAGCTCGTTTTCGGCGGCGTGCTCGTCGTCATCGGGTTCTACCTGTTTTTCCCCATCTACTGGATGATCACCTCGTCGCTGAAGGGCAACGCCGAGCTCTACCGGGTCATCCCGACATTCTTTCCGCAGCAGTTCACCTTTGCGCACTACTGGTCGGCCATCGCCGAGAGCAAGCTGCTGGTCTATCTCGGCAACAGCCTGATCGTCTCCGGCGCCAGCGCCGCCATCAATACCGTGCTCGCGGTCTATGCCGGCTACAGCTTTGCCAAATACCGCTACGCCGGCCGCCAGCCGATCATGCTGTTCATGCTGTCCGCGCAGATGTTTCCCTTCGGGCTGCTGCTGATCAGCCTCTATCCGGTGATGACCAGCCTCGGCCTGCTCGACACGAGGCCGGGCCTGATCCTCAGCTACATCGTCTTCGCACTGCCGGTCGCCACCTACATGCTCTACAGCTACTTCATGCAGGTGCCCGACGAGCTGATCGATGCGGCACGGGCCGACGGCGGCGGCGACCTGCGCATCTTCCACACCATCGTGCTGCCCATCTCGATCCCCCCGATCGTCACGGTGTTCCTCTATTCCTTCATGTGGAGCTGGAACGATCTTTTATATTCCATGACCCTCATCGTCTCCGAGGACAAGCGTACCATCGGGCCCGGTCTGCTGCTGACCTACCTCAACGAGACCAATGCCGACTGGGGCGGTGCCATGGCGGCGTCGCTGCTGGTGTCGCTGCCCATCGTCATCGCCTTCATGTTCCTCCAACGCTATTTTGTCCAGGGCGTCACCGCCGGAGCCGTTAAATGACTATCTCTCTTGCCGGCTCGTTCCCGGTGCTGCCCACCCCGTTCCGTGAAGACGGGAGCATCGACGAAGCCGACTTTCTCTCTGTGATCGATTTCGCCATCGCCGCCGGCTCCGATGGCGTGGTCTATCCGGGTGTCGCCAGCGAGGTCGAAACCCTCACCGCCGACGAACGCACCCGTCAGGTGCGGCTCCTCGCCGAGCGCATCGGTGGTCGCATCGCCATCATCGTCGGCGCCAGCGATCCGGACCCGGCGGCCGCGCGCCGGCACATCGCGCTCGCCGCCGAGATCGGGGCAGGGGCCGCCATGGTGATCGCCCCCTTCACGCTCGGCAACGACATCGCGGCGCAGACGGCATACTTTACCGAGGTCGCCGCCGGCGCCACCGTTCCGATCATGCTGCAGAACCAGCCAAAGCCGATCGGCGCGGGCCTCACGCCAGAAGAAGCGGCCGCCGTCGCCAATGCCGTTCCGGCGGTACAGTACATCAAGGAAGAAACGCCGCCCTGCGGCCAGCATCTGACGCGGATGCAGGCGGCGCTCGCCGGCGGCGTCAAGGCGATCTTCGGCGGTGCCGGCGGTCGCTACATTACCGACGAGCTGGCGCGCGGCGCCGCAGGCACCATGCCCGCTTCCGAGCTCGCCGATATTCACGCGCAACTGGTCCATGCCTTCCGCGCCGGCGACGTGGCCGGAGCCCGGCGGCTCTACTATGCCTCGCTGCCGCTGCTCAACTTCCAGGCGATCTTCCGCATGCGGATGACCAAGGAGGTGCCGCGCCGCCGCGGCGTCATCCGCAACGTCGGGGTGCGCGCCAAGGGACCGAGATTCGACGCCGGCGACCGCGCCGAGCTGGACCTGTTGCTCGCCGAGGCGCAGCTTCCCTATAGCCTCAACGCCCCGGTCTGAGCATGCCCAATATCGTCGATGCCGTCGTCAAGGTCGAAACCTTCATCATCTCGATCCCGCGCGAGGTGCCCTATCTCGGCCCGCTGAAGCCCGGCGAGGCGATCAACGAGCGCGGCTATCTCGTCCGCAAGGGCAACCGCACCATCTATCCCTCGACCGACATGACGCTGCTGATCAAGGTCACCGGCGAAAGCGGCCGCGTCGGCTGGGGCGAGTGCTACGGCATCGTCGCGCCCGAGGCGACCAAGGCTATCATCGACGACGTCGTCGGACCGGTGGTGATCGGCCGTGACCCCGGCGATGTCGTCACCATCCACGAGGACCTCTACGACCTCATGCGGGTGCGCGGCTTCTTCGGTGGCTACTACCTCGATGCGCTGGCGGGTCTCGATATCGCCCTGTGGGACCTCTTCGGCAAGGGCCTCGGCGTGCCGGTATCGACGCTGCTCGGCGGCCGTCGTCACGCGACCATTCCGGCCTATGTCTCGGGTCTTCCGAAAGCCACGCTCAGCGAGCGTGTCGACCTCGCGGTCGAATGGGTCGGCAAGGGCTTTTCCGGGGTGAAGTTCGCCGTCGTCGTTTCCGACGAAGGCATCGTGGCCGAGATGGCGGCGCTGCGCGAAGCCCTCGGCCCGAAGATCGACATCATGGTCGATCTGCACTGGAAGTTCGAAGCGGCCGAGGCGATCAGCCTCATCCGCCGGCTCGAGCCCTACAATCTTTATTTTGCCGAGGCGCCGTGCCAGCCCGAAGATCTCGAGGGGCAAATCCGTGTTGCGCAGGGCATCGGCGTGCCGCTGGCGCTCGGCGAAGAGCTGCGGACGACCTTCGAAATTCGCCCGCGCATCGAACGTCGCGCCATGAGCATCGTCCAGCCGGAGATGGGCCACACCGGCCTCACCGAGTTCGTCGGCATCGGCCGGCTGGCGCAGACCTTCCACATGAAGGTGATCCCGCACGCCTCCATCAGCGTCGGCATCTTCATGGCGGCGAGCCTGCAGGCCGCCTCGGCGCTGCAGAACGTGCCATATCACGAGTACCAGCACTCGATCTTCGACCGGAACCTCACCTATTCGACCACCGACATGGCCTGCACTGCCGGCAGCTACGTGGTTCCAACCGGCGTCGGCATCGGTGCCGAGCCCAAGGACGCCGTGTTCGACTTCATCCGCTAAAGCTGCGGCCGTTCGGCTGCCGGCAGTATGGCTTCAATGGCTTGCGCCATCGACAGCAGCCGCGCATCGCGCTTGAGCGGTCCCATCAGTTGCAGCCCCACCGGCAGTCCGTCGCTCGTCCCCGCCGGCAGGCTGATCGCCGGATGTCCGGTGAGGTTGCCGAGCCCGCTCGACAGCATCTCGCCCTCTTCGCCGTCCTCGATCACCGGGTCGGTGAACGGCGCAACGAACGGCACACTTGGGCTGAGCAGCACGTCCACCTTGCCGAAACATGCCTCGACGCTCTCGCGCATCGTCTCGCGAAACTGCATCGCGCGCATGTAGTCGGTCGCCGGGACCATGTATCCTGCTTCGATCTGCGCCCGCGTCTGCGGCGCATAACCCGCCGCGTTCTCGGCCAGAAGCTCGCGGTGGATCACCGATGCCTCGGGCCTGAGGATCGTGCCCAGCGCGTGGTTCGCCTCTGCAAGCTCTGCGATCTCGACCTCGCTGATCGCTGCACCACTTGCTCGCAGTCCGGCCAACGCGGCGTCCATCGCGGCCCGCACGTCAGTCGTCAGCTCGCGCGATCCCATATGCCGCGCCACGACGCCGATCCTGAGCCCGGCAATGTCCACCGGTTCCAGCGCCATCGGTGCGGCGGCGAGGCATGCCAGCGCCGTCGCGCTGTCTGCCACGCTGCGGGTGAGGGGCCCGCAATGGTCGAGCGTCCACGACAGCGGGAACACATCGTCGAGCGGCACCAGCCCGAAGCTGGGCTTCAGCCCCACAATGCCGCAATAGGCTGCGGGAATGCGAATCGAGCCACCTGTATCGGTGCCGATCGCCAGCGGCACGATCCCCGCCGCGACCGCTGCCGCCGACCCGCCGCTCGATCCGCCCGCCGTGCGTGCCGGATCGTGCGGATTGTTGGTCTGCCCGACGTCCGGGTGCGCGATGCCATAGGCATATTCGAGCAGGTTGGTCTTGCCGACAATGATCGCACCGGCCGCGCGCAGCCGCGCCACCACCGGCGCATCGCGCGTCGCCAGCGCCGGTGGTCGCACCTTCGAGCCGAACCCGGTGGGCTCGCCCGCGACCTCGATCAGGTCCTTGATCGCCACCGGCACGCCGTGCAGCGGTCCGCGATCCCGCCCGGCGCACAACTCTGCACCGAGCCTGTCGGCATCGGCCAGCGCCCGCGCACTCATCACATGCGCGAACGCATTGAGCCTGGGCTCCCATTGCGCCAGCCGCGCGAGCGATTGCTGCACCGCCGCGCGCGGCGTCAGCGATCCGTCGCGATAAAGCCGGCCCAGTTCGGCGATGCTGAAGAACGCCGTCTCCATCTACGCCGCCAGCCGTTCGAGCAGCCGCGTCCAGGCCGTCATTCCCAGTCGGAAATTGCTGAGCCGCAGGAATTCGTTCGGCGCGTGGTAGTCCTCGTCCGAGGTCGAGAACGAAAAGAATATCGTTCCAACGCCGAGGTGCTTTTCGAATACCCCGCCGATCGGGATCGTCGCCCCCATCGCCACCCGCAGCGGCTTCGCTCCCAGCAACTCGGCCAGAACGCCCTCGGCCACCTTCAGTCCCCGTAGCTCCGGGTCGAGCGAGAACGCGCTGTTGCCGGGCCGGTGGTCGATGATCTCCAGCCGATAGCCGCTCGGCGTTCCTGCCCGCAGATGCGCGACGATTGCCTCGAACACCGCATCCGGGTCCTGTCCACGCACCAGCCGGCAGGTGATCTTGGCCGACGCCGTCGCCGGGATCACCGTCTTGGTGCCCGGTCCGGCATAGCCGCCGGATATGCCGTTGAACTCCAGCGTCGGGACCAGCCATTGCCGCGTCAGCAGCTCTTCCCCGCTCGGCAGCGGTGACGGTCGCGCCGCGCCGATCTCGTCGAAATACTGCCCGGCGTCGAAGTTCACCGCGCGGATCGCCTCGCCGATGGCGGGGTCGGGGGGCAGGGCGCTCTCGGCAAATCCCTTCACCACTACATTGCCTCCGTCGTCGTGCAGCGACGCCAGCAGATGCGTCAGCGCCCGCACCGCATTGGGCGCGCTGCCGCCGTGCCGGCCCGAGTGCAAATCCTTGCCCGAGCCATGCAGCACCACGTCGAGCGCCACGAGCCCGCGGCTCGCCACCGTCACCGACGGCAGGTCCGCCCGCCACATCGCGCCATCGGCCGACACCACGAGGTCGCAGCGCAACCGGTCCTTCAGTCGCTCCACCGTCGGCTCGAAATGCGGGCTGCCCGATTCCTCCTCGCCCTCGATCAGGAACTTGACATTGAGCGGCAGTCTGCCCTCAAGCGCATTGATCGCCCGCACCACGAGGATCGGGATCAGCAGCGGCCCCTTGTCGTCCGATACGCCGCGCGCATAGAGCCGGTCATTCCGGATCGTCGGCTCGAACGGCGGCGTCTGCCATTTGTCGAGCGGGTCGGGCGGTTGCACGTCATAATGGCCATAGATGAGGATCGTCGGCGCCCCGGCGATCTTCGCGCTCTCTGCGAAGATCAAGGGGTGCCCTTCGGTCGGCACCAGCTCGACCATCGGCATGCCCGAGCGCCTGAGCGCGTCCGCCATGAATTCGGCCGCCGCGAGAATGCCCGGCTTGAACGCCGGATCGGTCGAAACGCTCGGCAGCCGGCACAGCGCTTCGAGCTCCGCCACCGCCTCGTCGGCATGCGCCGCAAGATAGGCCTCGACCGCCGCGCTCACTTGCCGCCGTCCACGCTCAGCACCTGGCCGGAAATCCACCCGGCCTGTTCCGACGCAAAGAACATCACCGCATTGGCGATGTCCTCGGGCGACCCCAGATGCCGCATCGCGATGTTCTGCAGCAGCTTCTGCTGTCCCTCGGTGCCCATCGCCTCCCACTGCTTTTCCGTGGTCGGGTTGGAGCGCACGAAGCCCGGCGCGACATTGTTCACGGTAATGCCGAACGGCCCGAGCTCATGCGCGAGCTGCCGCGTCAGCCCGATCTGCCCCGCTTTGGCGCTGGCGTAAGCCTGGATGCCGGTGAGCGTGATGCCCAGTCCCGCGCCCGACGAGATATTGATGACGCGTCCCCACTTCCTCGCCTTCATCGCCGGCGCCACCGCCTGCGTCATGAAGAACGCGCCCGACACGTTGACGTCGAAGATCGTCTGCCAGTCGGCCGCGGAGATCTCCTCGATCGGTCGGCCCACCTGGCCGCGCACCCCGCCGGCATTGTTGACGAGAATGTCGATGCCGCCGGTCCTCGCCACCGCCGCCTGCACCGCGTCGCGGTCGCCGACATTGAGCGAGAAAATCTCGAGCCCAGGCCCGAGCCGCTTCGTCTCTGCCAGCCCATCCAGGTTCACGTCGCACGCGAACACTTTCGCGCCATTGGCCAGAAAGCCCAGCGCGATCGCTCGGCCGAACCCATGCGCCGCACCCGTCACCAGCACCGTCTTGCCGGCAAACTCGATCTTCATTTTGCCCTCGCCAACTCCAGCACGTTCTCAGCCGAAAAATCGCGCTTGCCGTTTTCCATCTCGACGATCATCTCGATCAGCCGCGCCGTCAGCGGCGTCGGCACGCCGAGCCGTCGTCCCGTCTCGACGATCGGCCCCAACTGCGGCTCGACCTCGGTCCGCCGCTTGCGGATCGCGAGATCGCGCCAGATGCCAGAATGCGACTTCGCCGATTTGCGATTGAACGCCACCATGTCGTCGAGGCTCTTGTCGATCAGCGCCTGCGTCGCCCCCGGCGCGAACGCGGCCGGATCGAACCCGTTGAACGCCTCGGTGGTGATGCCGTTGGCCTTCGCCACCCGGCCCACTTCCTGCCCGAGCGCACCCAGCACCGGCCGGAACTGCGGATTGGCGAAGCAATCGGCAATCCCGTCATTGGTCAGCGCCGTGCAGAACAGTTGCGCGCCATAGATCAGCTTGCCCCAGAGATAACCCCAGATGTTTTCCGTCAGAACGGCGTTCGGCTCGAAGTCACCGAGCAGCCCGTGGATCGCTTCGATCCGCGGCGTGCGCTTCCCGTCGAGCTCGCCCACCACCACCGCACCGCGCCCGGAATATTGCACCACCCCCGGCTCGAGATAATCCGCCCCGAAATTGACGAAGCAGCCGATGGTGCGCTCGCGCCCCACCACATCGGCAATCACCAGCTCGTTGAGCCCGTTCTGCGCCGATACCACATAGCCGTCCGCCGCCAGATGCGGCGCCAGCGCCTTCGATGCAGCCTCGGTGTGGAGCGCCTTCACACAGAGGAATACCCGGTCGAACTGCCCGCGCACGTCCTCGGGCAGCAGTGCCTTCGCCCGCACCGTGTCCTCGAAGATCGGCCCGACGATCTTCAGCCCGTTGCCATTGATCGCGTCCACATGCCCACGCACATTGTCGACGAATACCACCTCATGCCCGGCCCGGATCAGCCCGGCGCCGAGCGAGCCGCCGATGGCGCCGGCGCCCCAGATCAGGACCGGTGCCGTCACGCCCAGCCCTCCTCGATCAGCGCGCGTGTCTCGGCCACCGCGATGTCCCAGATCTGCTGCATCTCGCTGTCGGGCCGCTCGTAATAGCCGCCGAAATTGCCGTCGCCGAGATATTTGCGCACCCCGGCCGGGTCGAGCACGCGCATATAGGCGAAATCGATCAGCGGCTTGCGCTGTGTCGGCTGCGCAACGCCCTTGAGGCGGGTCCAGGCGAAGTTCTCCATCCACGACGCATGCGAGGCGACATTGTCGATCTCGAGCACCTTCGCGTAGGTCTTGGGCGCGTTCCACCAATTGTGGAACTTCACCTGCACGCCCGGATTGTCCGCCATCCATTCGATCGCGAGGCTGCCGGCCGGTGAATTGCCGCCATGGCCGTTGCAGATGAGAATGCGCTTGAACCCCTGCCGCCCGAGCCCGTCGAGGATGTCGCGCACGATGGCGATGTAGGTGGCGTTCCTGAGGCTGATCGAGCCGGGGTAATCGAGAAAGTAGGGCGTTATTCCATAAGGCACCGCCGGAAACACCGGCACGCCCAGCGGCTCGCACGCGTCGAGCGCCACCTTCTCGGAGAGGATCGAGTCGACCGAGAGCGACAGGCCCGCATGCTGCTCGGTGCTGCCCAGCGGCAGCACGCAGCGATCGTCGCGCTTCAGATAGTCCTCGACCTGACTCCAGTTCATATCCGAGATTTTCATGATGCTTCCTTTTGCGCGTAAGCGGTACTGCCGATGGTCTGGGTGACGAATGGTGCGACGAGGCGCTCGATGTCGCCGGGATCGGGATTGTGGCGATATTCGATGGCCTGCGTGCTGGTGGGCGCGATGGCCTGCGCCGATTCCGCGCCGGTCGAGTAGACCAGGACATCCGCGTTCGCGAGCACCTGCGCCAGATTGGCGTCCTCGACGTTGACCGCGCCGATGTCCTGTATATGTGCCGCAAAGCGCTGCACGCCGGCCTTGAGGATCGGCAGGAAATCGGGGAACAGCGACACCACCACCACCTTCGCCATCGGGTCGAGCGAGGCCAGCGCCAGCCGCGTCGCCTCCGACGGGATGAAGCGGATCGACACCACCTTGGTGTTGGGCAGCAGCGCCGACACTTCGCGATGCCGGTTGGCGAACGTCAGTGCCAGGTCGGCCGACCCGGCCCGGTCGCGGATCGTCGCGTCGCGCTGCACCTCGTCGAGCGTCATCGGCTCCACCGTCGCGCCGCTGCCGAGCCGCGCCGCGATGAATTTGGCGTAGCTCGCGGTCGCTTCGGGGAAGAGCCCGACCATCACCACGCTGACGCGCCGGCCGATGCTCAGCCGATAGCTGAGCCGTGCGTTGAACAGCGCCCCCACATCGGCCGTACGGATGCCCATGTCGAGCGCGCGGTCGATCAACTCGTCGATCTGCTGGTGCAGCGCCACCACGGTCGGCTGCGCCGCCATGCGCGCCTGCGAGCTGTCGGCCACATAGGTGCCCGCCCCCGGCCGGGTCTCGATCAGCCCGTCCTTCTTGAGGTCGCGATAGACGAGGCTTACGGTCATCGGCGCCACGCCCACCGCCTCCGCCAGGTCGCGCACGGAGGGCAGGGGCTCGCCCACCAGCAGCTCGCCGCAGGCAATGCCGTACTCGATCATGCCTTTGAGCTGCAGCCTGAGGGGAACCTGCAGGTCGCGGTCGATGCGGAAATCCATCATCACACCCTGTCCGTACTAGGGTGCTATCACGGTTGGCTCAAAACCAACAAGCCGTTCTAATGGATTTTCTAAATTGACCGCGCAACGGAACATGACAGGCCGTTGACAGGATCGAAATCGCGTGTGAACGTTACAGTCAACTAGAACAGTACCAACGACTGCACAGGGGACAAGCGAACATGAAGACCATGATCACGGCCGCTTTGGCGGCGACTTTCCTGCTTGGCGTGAGCCTTCCGGCGCTCGCCGTCGACCGGGGCGGCACCCTGGCCTATGGCCGTTACGCCGACAGCCTCTTCCTCGAGCCGGTGCTGAACGACGGCAACGTCGACATCTGGGTCCTGTCCAACATCTACGACACGCTGATCCTGCCCACCGATGACGGGCAGGGCCTGAAGCCCGGTCTCGCCACCGACTGGAAGCTCGCCGACGATGGTCTGTCGGTTACGCTGACGCTGCGCGACGGCATCAAGTTCTCCGATGGCTCACCCATCACCGTCGATGACGTGAAGTGGTCGCTGGAACGCGCCGCCAAGCCCGACAACGGCATCTGGCAGTTCCTCGTCGACTCGATCGACTCCGTGTCGACCCAGGGCGACAAGACCGTCATCATCAAGCTCAAGCACCCCGATCCGGCCATCCTCTCGGCGCTGACCGTGTTCAATACTTCGATCATGCCCGAAAAGCTGTTCGAAGCTGCGCCCGGCGCCACCGATGCCGACAAAGCCAAGGCCTTCGCCGAGCACCCCGTCGGCTCCGGTCCCTTCATGTTCCAGTCGTGGGACAAGGGCTCGGACATGAAGCTCGTCAAGAACCCCTATTATTGGGACAAGGGCGAAGACGGCCAGCCGCTGCCCTATCTCGACGGCGTTGATTTCCAGGTCATCCCCGATGACGCCACGCGCATCCTGAAGCTCCAGTCCGGCGAGCTACAGGGCGCCGAGTTCATCCCGTACTCGCGCGTCGATGAGCTCAAGGCCGACTCCCGGCTCAACATGGAGCTCTTCCCCTCGACCCGCGTCGAATACGTCACCCTCAACGTGCGTCCGCAGCTCGACGGCAAGGACAATCCGCTCAGCAACGAGAAGGTGCGCGAGGCGCTGAACTACGCCACCAACAAGCAGGCCATCATCCAGATCGTGACCCACAATGTGGGGACCGAGATGACCTCCTTCATGTCGAAGGCGACACCGCTCCACACCGGCGACACGCCGCTCTTCTCGTACGATCTGGCCAAGGCCAAGCAGCTCATCGCCGACGCCGGTTTCCCGAACGGCTTCGAGCTCAACCTGCTCACCCTCGCCGGCAACCAGGACGAAGTGGGCATTGGAACGGCGCTTCAGCAGATGTGGCAGGCCATCGGCGTCAAGCTGAACCTGCAGCAGGTCGACAACGCGACCCGTACCGATCAGTACCGCAACGGCACCTTCCAGATGCGCCTCGCGGCGTGGACCGACGATATCGCCGATCCCAACGAGATCGCGTCGTACTTCGCCTACTCGCCCACCATCGACGCCATCCACTCGGGCTGGAAGAACGATGAGGTCGACAAGCTCTTCGTGCAGTCGCAGTCGGAGATCGACCCGACCAAGCGTGCGGCCGAATATGCCCGCATCCAGGAAATCTTCAACGCAACCGGTCCGATCGTCCCGCTCTACGAGACGCCCTATCCGGTGGCCCTGGCCAAGAACGTCAACGGCTTCAACCAGATTCCGCTCGGCAACAATATCTTCCGCGCGGCTTGGCTGGCAAAATAAGCCACTGACTCTGGAGCCCGTGGCGTCTTCCCGCCACGGGCTCTTTTCACCCCTGCACGTTTTCGCCGCGGAGCACGATCCCATTGCCGCTGCTGTCCTACATTTTCCGGCGCGTGCTGCAGTTGATTCCGACTTTCATCTTCATTCTTGTCGTCGTGTTCCTGCTCGTCCACCTGCTGCCGGGCGATCCCGCCAGCGCCATGCTGGGCGACCGCGCTCTCGATGCCGACGTGGCGCGCATCAAGCACGACCTCGGCCTCGACCAGCCGCTCCCCATCCAGTTCCTTTATTTCGCCAGGCAGGTCGCGTCCGGCGATCTCGGCACTTCCATCTCGCTCAAGGCGCCTGTCGCCACCATCATCGCCCAGCGCCTGCCGGTGACGCTGCTGCTGACGGTGATGGCGGCGCTCATCGCGTTGCTCCTCGCCGTGCCGCTCGCCTTCCTCGCCGCGCTCCGTCGTGACAAGGTCAGCGACGCCACCATTCGTGGCGCCTTCCAGATCGGCCTGTCGATGCCGGTGTTCTATCTCGGGCTGGTGTTGCTCACCGTCTTTGCCGCCGTGCTCCACTGGTTCCCGGTCGGCGGTTATGGCGAGACCTTCCTCGATCACGTCTATCACCTGATCCTGCCGGCACTGACCCTCGCGCTCAGCCTCGCCGCGGTGCTGATGCGCAACCTGCGCGCCGCCATCATTGGCGTGCTCGGCGCCGAATATGTCGACTTCGCCCGCGCCAAGGGCCTCAAGGCCCGCCTCATCCTCTTCCGCCACGTGCTGCGCAACGCGCTGATCTCGACCGTGACGCTGTTCGGCCTCTCGGTGGGCACGCTGCTCGGCGGTGCCGTCATCACGGAAACCGTCTTTGCCGTACCGGGGGCAGGGCGCCTCATGATCGACAGCATCTATGGCCGCGACTATCCGATGGTGCAGGGTCTCACCCTCGCTCTCGCGGTGTTCGTGTCGCTGACGTTCCTGTTGACCGACATCGTCCAGGCCTGGCTCGACCCGCGGGTGGCGCGATGACCCTCACCGCCGCCGTCACCCCTGCGCGCGTCCGCCGCGCCCGGCTGTTCCGCCTCCCGGTGACCCTCATCGCCGGCGGCATTATCCTGTTGATCAGCCTCTTCCTCGGTATCTTCCCCTGGCTGGTCGCGCCCTACGACCCGACCGCCTTCGACTACAACGCACTGCTCGGCCCGCCGAGCCCGGCCCACCTCTTGGGCGCCGACAGCTTTGGCCGCGACGTGCTCTCGCGCGTCATCTACGCCTACGGCCTCGACCTGCAGATCGCGGTGTTCGCCACCGTGCCCGCCTTCATCGTCGGTTCGCTGGTGGGCGCCCTCGTGGGCTATGCCGGCAATGTCGTCGAAGCCGTTTTCGGCCGCATCGTCGATGCCATCATCACCTTCCCGTTCCTTGTGCTGGTCATCGCCATCGTCGCGGTGCTTGGGCCGGGCCTCAACAATATGTACGTCGCCGTCTTCATCCTCGATTGGGTGTTTTACGCGCGTCTCGTATCGGCCGAGGTCCGGGTACAGAAGCGGCTCGACTACGCCGATGCCGGCCGCGTCATGGGCTACCGCCCCATGCGCATCATCCTCCGCCATCTGCTGCCCAATTCGATCAGCCCCGCCATCGTCTATCTGATGACCGATATGGCGCTGGCCATCCTTCTCGGCTCGAGCCTCGGCTATCTCGGCCTCGGCGCGCAGCCGCCGGCGGCCGAATGGGGCGTCCAGATCGCCGACGGCAAGAACTTCATGAACACCGCCTGGTGGATCGGCGTCTTCCCCGGCATCGCCATCGTCGTCACCGGCCTTGGCTTCTCGCTATTGGGCGACGGCCTCGCCGAACTGCTGCGGACCAAGAAGTGAGCGCCCTCGCGATGCCATCGGCCGCCACAGCCACCGCGCCCGCTCTCTCGGTGCGCAACCTCACCACCACCTTCTCGACTCCTGCCGGCCGCGTCGCCGCTGTCGATAGCGTCAGCTTCGATGTCATGCCCGGCGAGGTCCTCGGTCTCGTCGGCGAGTCCGGCTCGGGCAAGAGCGTCACGCTGCGCTCCATCATGCGCCTCGTCCACGCCCCGGGCGAAGTCACCGGCTCGGCGCACTGGCAGGGCCGCGACCTGCTGACGCTCAACGAACGCGACCTGCGCAAGGTCCGCGGCGGCGAGATCGCCATGATCTTCCAGGAGCCGATGACCGCGCTCAATCCGGTCCTCCCGGTCGGCCTCCAGATCGAGGAAAATCTCCACGCCCACACCACGCTCGACCGCGCCGGCCGCGATCGACGCGCTCGCGAATTGATGGATCTCGTTGGCATCCCCGAAGCCGGCCGTCGTCTCCACGATTATCCGCACCAGTTCTCGGGCGGCATGCGCCAGCGCGCCATGATCGCCATCAGCCTCGCGAGCAATCCCAGGCTGCTGCTGGCCGACGAGCCCACCACCGCCCTCGACGTCACCATCCAGGATCAGATTCTGAAGCTCATCCTCGAGCTGAAGCGCGAGCTTGGCATGTCGGTCGTCTTCGTCACCCACGATCTCGGTGTGGTGGCCGCCACCTGCGACCGCCTCGCCGTGATGTACGCCGGCCGCATCGTCGAAACCGGCCCCGTGAGCACCGTCTTCGCCGAGCCCCGCCACGCCTACACGCGCGGTCTCCTCGGCTCAGTGCCGCAAAGCGGCGCCGAACGCACCATGCTGCTTTCAATCGAAGGCACCCCGCCAAGCCTCGCCGCCATCCCGCCCGGCTGCGCCTTCAATCCGCGTTGCAGCTTCGCCACCGACATCTGCCGCACCGAGCGTCCGGCGCTTCTCGAAATCGCGCCGACCCACCTCGTTGCCTGCCACCATCACGATCGCGTCGCCGCCGCCGGCTCGCCCGTTGCCGAGGTGGCCGCGCCATGAACACCGACGTGCTGATCTCTGCCGAAGCGGTCACCAAGGAATTCCGCCTGCCGCACAGCTTCGGCCGCCGCCTCGCCGGCCAGCCGCCGCTGGCGGTGCATGCGCTCAACGGCGTCTCGTTCGAGCTGCATCGCGGCGAGACTCTCGGCATCGTCGGCGAATCCGGTTGCGGCAAGTCGACCCTCGCGCGCTGCCTCGTCCGCCTGCTCGATTGCGACGACGGCAAGGTCATGTTCGAGGGCAAGGACATCGCGACACTGGCCGGCGCCGATCGCCGCGCCTTCAACCGCCGCGTCCAGATGATCTTTCAGGACCCGTACTCGTCGCTCAATCCGCGCATGACCGTGCGTCAGGTGCTCGCCGAGGCGCTGAGCGTGCATCGCATGCGCCCGCGCGTCGAAATCCCGCACCGCATCGCCGAGCTGCTCGACCTCGTCCGCCTGCCGGCCGATGCCGCCGACCGCTACCCGCACGAGTTTTCCGGTGGCCAGCGCCAGCGCATCGGCATCGCCCGGGCGCTCGCGGTCGAGCCCGAAGTGCTGGTCGCCGACGAGCTGGTCTCCGCCCTCGACGTCTCGGTGCAGGCGCAGGTGGTCAACCTGCTGCTTCAGTTGCAGGAGCAATTGCAGCTCACCGTCGTCTTCGTCGCCCACGATCTGCGTCTCGTGCGGCATATCTCGCACCGCGTTGCCGTGATGTATCTCGGCCGCATCGTCGAGATCGGGCCCACCGAGCAATTGTTCTCGGCCCCGCGCCACCCTTATACCCGCGCGCTGCTCGATGCTGCGCCCGAGCTCAATCCCGGCCACCGCAGCACGCGCGTCGCCGCCCGCGGCGAGCTGCCGAGCCCCATCCATCTGCCCAAGGGCTGCGCCTTCAACACCCGCTGCCCCTTCGCCTTCGACCGCTGCTTCGTCGAGCGGCCGGAGCTCACCGACCGCGGCTCGCTGCACGAAGCCGCCTGCCATCTGACGGAGTTCGGCATTCCGAGCGCCGTTCCACTCGCCGAGGACGCGCCCGCCCCATGAGCTACAGCAAATTCGAAACCGCCATGGCCCAGGTCAACGACCTGCTGAGCGTCGTCAATCTGCTCTCGTGGGACGCCCGCACGCAGATGCCGCCCGGCGGTGTCGCCACCCGCGGCCAGCAGGTCTCGACCCTCACCGCCATGGCCCGCGATCTTGCCACCGGCGACGCCATGCGGGCCGCCATCGCCGCCGCCCGCAAGGAAGTCGGCGCCGCCTCCAACGACCTCAGGTCCCGTGCCCTCGATCAGGCCGAGGCCGAGATCGGCGTCCTCGCCCGCATTCCCGCCGCGCTCATCGCCGAGACCGCCGAGCTAAAAACTGTCGCCCATTCCGCCTGGGCCGACGCCCGCGCCAAAAACGACTTCAGCGCCTATGCGCCCGTGCTCGAGCGCATGTTCGCCATCCAGCGCCAGATCGCCGACGCTATCGGCTACGCCGACCATCCCTATGACGCCATGCTGTCGCTCTACGAACCCGGCATGACGGTCAAGCAGCTCCGTAGCGTGCTTGACCCGCTGAAGGCCGCGCTGGTGCCGCTGATTGAGCGCGCCACCTCCGCCCTGCCGCCGCGGCAGGATTTCCTGTCCCGAAGCTACCCCATCGCCGCGCAAAAAGCCTTCGGCCTCAGGATTGCCGAGAAATTCGGCTACGACATGCAGCGCGGCCGCCTCGACGACACCGTACATCCCTTCGAGATTTCGTTCACCCGCAACGACGTACGCATCACCAGCCGCTTCCGCGAGGCGTGGCTGCCCGGCGGCTTCTTCGCCCTCTGGCACGAAGCCGGCCACGGCATGTACGAACAGAACGTTGCTCCGGAGTTTACCCGCTCGATCTTTGCCACCGACATCGTCAATCTCTATGCCGTCGGCGGCGCCAGCTTCGGCATGCACGAATCCCAGTCGCGCCTCTGGGAAAACCGCGTCGGCCGCTCGCAGCGCTTCTGGGACCTGCATTTCGGCGAGCTGCGCGATGCCTTCCCCGAGCAGTTGGCCGATGTCACGCCGCACGAGTTCTGGCGCTCGGTCAATGCCGTCCGTCCCGACTTCATCCGCGTCGAAGCCGACGAGCTGACCTACGACCTCCACATCGTCCTCCGCTCCGAGATCGAAGCGGCGATGATGGCGGGCGAGGCCAGGGTCGCCGACCTTCCGGGCCTCTGGCGCGACAAGATGAAGGCCTATCTCGGCCGCGACGTGCCCAGCGACACGCTGGGCGTGCTGCAGGACGTGCACTGGTCGCATGGCTATGTCGGCTCGTTCCCCACCTACACCGTCGGCAACCTCATGGCGGCGCAGTTCTTCGACACCGCGCTGACCAAACCCGGCATCGAAGCCGGCCTCGACAGCGGCAACTACGCCCCGCTCAAAGACTGGCTGACCGACAACATCTATCGCTACGGTCGCTCGTCCTCGCCCGCCGAAACTCTGCAGCGCGTCACCGGCGGTCCGCTCGATATCGCTCCCTACATCCGGCGGCTGACCGAAAAAGTCACCGCGCTCACCGCCTGAGGACCCGCGCCATGGCAAGACCCGCGATCGCAATTCACGGCGGCTGTGGCGTGATGGCCAAGCTCGGCCTCACCGATGCCGAATGGGCTGCCGCCCGCACCGACCTCGCCACCGCGCTCCGGGCCGGCTGGCGCGTGCTGCAAGCGGGCGGCTCAGCCGTCGATGCGGTCGAAGCAGCGGTGGTCGTCATGGAGGACTCGCCGCAGTTCAATTCCGGTCACGGCGCTGCCCTCAACACCGACGGTGTGCACGAGCTCGACTCATCCATCATGCGCGGCGCCGATCTCGCGGCCGGCGCCGTCACGCTGGTCCGCCACATCCGCAATCCGGTGAAGGCCGCGCGCGCCCTGATGGAGGGCAACGGCCCGGTAATGCTGGGCGGCCCCGAGGCCGACAAATTCGCCGAGCGCGCCGGCCTCGCCATCGTCGAGCAGAGCTACTTCACCACCGAGCGGCGCGTGCAGGCGCTGGCTAACCTCAAGCAGCGCGGCCTCGACGGCACGCTGAAATCCGCCACCGAAGCCGAAAAGCACGGCACCGTCGGCGCCGTCGCGCTCGATGCCGAGGGCCATCTCGCCGCCGCCACCTCCACCGGCGGCTACAACAACAAGCCCGCCGGCCGCATCGGCGACACGCCGATCATCGGCGCCGGCACCTACGCGCGCGACGGCGTTTGCGCCGTCTCGGGCACCGGCGCCGGTGAGTTCTTCATCCGCCACGCCGTCGGCCACGAAATCGCAAGCCGCGTCGCCTATTTGCACGAGCCGCTCGCGCAGGCCGCCGACCAGGTGATCATGCGCGACCTTGCGGGCTACGGCATCGGCGCCGGCATCGTCGCCATCGATCCCAACGGCAACATCGCCGCGCCCTACAACACCGACGGCATGTTCCGCGGCTGGATCACGCAGGACGGCCAGATGCGCGTCGCCACGCATCACGATGTGCTGGAGGTCGCGCTGTGACCGATATCGTCACCGCCGATATCTACGATCAGCATCACGCGAGCCTGCAGGTCTGCGAGGCGCAGTTCCGCTCCTTCGGCCGGCGCCGCTCCTTCTTCGGCCCATGCTCGACGCTGAGCACCTTTGAGGACCACACGCCGGTGCTGGCGGCATTGCAGCAGCCGGGCGAGGGCAGGGTGCTCGTCGTCGACGGCCGCGGCTCGCTCCGTATCGGCCTCATGGGCGACCGCCTCGCCGAGATCGGCGTCAAATCCGGCTGGACCGGCCTCATCATCAACGGTGCGGTCCGCGACAGCCTCGGCATCGATCAGCTCGATATCGGGGTCAAGGCGCTCGGCGTCACGGCCCGGCGCGGCTGGACGCCTACGGAAGGCAAGCGCGACGTGCCGCTGCATTTCGGCAGCGTCAATTTTGCACCCGGCAACTGGATTTATGCCGATCAGGATTGCGTTCTGGTCAGCCCCACGCGTCTCGATCTCAGCGCCCTGCAGCCCGCCCCCATTCGTCCGGAGTAGTAACCATGAACGCCCTGCCTGAATTCCGCACCGGCAAGCCCCGCGTCGAGCAGGGCTACGTCCAGCCGCTCGCCGGCATCGACATTCCCTTCACCGTGATCGAGGGCGCGCAACCTGGCCCGTGCCTCGTCGTCACCGCCGGCGTGCATGCTTCCGAGTTCTGCTCGATCGAAGCCGCGGTGCGGCTGCAATCGACCAAACCCGAAGACATCAAGGGCACGCTGGTCATCCTGCCCATCCTCAACATGCAGGGCTTCAAAAAGCGCAGCATCTACATCATGCCCGAGGACGGCAAGAACCTGAACCGCCAGTTCCCCGGCCGCCCCGACGGCACGCTCAGCGAACAGCTCGCGCACTGGCTCGTCACCGCCGTGTTCTCCAAGGCCGATTGCTATCTCGACCTCCATGGCGGCGATCTCGATGAATCGCTGATGCCCTTCACCATCTATCCACGCGGCAATGCCGCGTCCGAAGCGCTTGCCGTCGCCTTCGGCCTGCCCATCGCCATTGCCTCCGACGGCAAAACGCATTCGATCAGCGGTGCCTCCGGCCTCGGCATCCCGAGCCTTCTGCCCGAAATGAGCGGCAACGGCCTGTGGTCCGACGACACCGTGGGCGAGCTCACCGCCGGCATCGAGCGGGTGATGAAGCACATCGGCATGATCGATCGCGCCGTCAAACCCGCGCCGCAGGCGACCCCGGCCTTCGTCACCATGTGGGTGCCCACTGCGCCGCACGATGGCCTGTGGTACTCCGCCGTCGAAGTCGGCGCCACTGTCGCCGCCGGGCAGGTCTTGGGTGAAGTCCGCGACGTCTTCGGCAAGACCCTCGCCACCATCCGCTCCGACAAGCCGGGCACCGTCGTCTACCGCATGACCAGCCTCAGCGTGAACCAGGGCGAGGCGCTGCTCGGCGTCGGCACGCCGCTCGAGCGCTGATTGCCTCAACGGCGTTTCGCTCGTAAGACGCCGACGGCCCATCTGGCCGAAGGACCTGCCTCTCGTGACCACCCAAGCCCGCCGGCGCCCGATCACGCTCTCGCCGCACTCGCGCAACATCGCGCTCGTCGTCGCCGCGGCCTTCTTCATGCAGTTGCTCGATGGCGTCATCATCGTCACGGCGCTGCCCAAGATGGCGGTCGCTTACGGCGTCGACACCCTCGCGATGAGCGTCGGCGTCACCATCTATATGCTGGCGGCCGCCATCGTCATTCCGGCCTCCACCTGGTACGCCGACCGCTTTGGCGCACGCCGCGTCTTCGTCGTCTCGATCGTGCTCTTCACTCTCGCGTCGATCGGCTGCGCGCTGTCGCCCTCGCTGGTGCCGTTCGCCATCGCCCGGGCGGTGCAGGGCGCCGGCGGTGCCATGATGGCGCCGCTCGGGCGGCTGCTGGTGCTGCGCAGCGCCGAAAAATCCGAGATCGTCCCCGCCATCGGCCTCATCGTCTGGCCGGCGCTCTTCGCCCCGGTGCTCGGCCCCGTCATTGGCGGCTTCCTCACCACCTACGCCACCTGGCAGTGGAATTTCTGGATCAACGTGCCGCTCGGCATCGTCGGCGTGGCGCTGGTGCTGCGCATCATTCCGCGCGACGAGCCGGGCCGCGACACCCCGTTCGACTGGGGCGGCTTCGTCCTCTGCGGCCTCGCGCTCACCGGCCTGCTCTACGGCTTCGACACCCTCGCCAGCGATACCCTGCCGGTTGCTGCCTCGCTTGGCCTGCTGGCGGTCGGCGTCGTCAGCGGCATCGCCGCCATCGTCTGGTTGCCGCGCCAGCCCCATCCGCTGCTCGACCTCACCGTGCTCAAGGTGCAGACCTTTCTTGCTGGCGAAGGCCCCGTCGGCGGCGCGCTGCTGCGCGTCTCGATCAACGCCACGCCGTTCCTCCTGCCACTGCTGTTCCAGATCGTCTTCGGGCTAGACCCGTTCCAGTCCGGCGGGCTGGTGATGGCCTATTTCCTCGGCAATCTCGCCATGAAGTCGATCACCACCCGCGTCCTCAACTGGTTCGGCTTCCGTCCCATCCTGGTGTTCAACGGCGTCCTCGCCGGCGCCTTCATTGCGCTCTGCGGCATCTTCGAGCCCGGCATGTCCTACGCGCTGATCCTGCCGGTGCTCTTCATCGCCGGGCTGACCCGTTCGATGCAGTTCACCGCGCTGCAGACCATCGCGTTTGCCGACATCAACCCCGAGCATCGCAGCTCGGCGTCAACCCTCTCGACCATCTTCCAGCAGATCGCCGCCGTGCTGAGCGTTGCCCTCGCCACCGGCGTGCTCCAGGCCTCGGGCGCCATCCACCGCACGACCACGCTCACCGGCCCCGACTTCGCCGTCGCCTTCGTCGTGATGGGCGCCATCACCATCATTGCGGCGCTGGGTCTCGTCCGCCTGCCGCGCGACGCCGGCAGCGAGCTTTCCGGCCAGACCCGCTGACCCCTAAGTCGCGTCCGGCGGAAAGCCGCGATAGCGCAGCAGCATGTCGTCGCATGAGCGGCTGCAATGGATGCGCGCTGCACGTTCCGCTGCCGCCACGTCGCGCGCCGCGATCGCGTCGATGATCGCCCAGTGCTCGACATGGATCTCGTTGATCCGCGCCGGCGAATAGCCGAACTTCTGCCGGATGGTGCGGATCAGATTCTGGTGCCGGCGGCGAATGTCCATCGCCTCGGTGTTCCCCGAAATCGTGCCGAGCTGCATGTGGAACGCGCCGTTGAAATTGGCGCGCGCCACGCTGTCGCCGGCCGCCGCGGCGTCCTCCATCCGCTTTTCGGTGTCCTTGAGCTGCTGCACCTGCGGCGGCGTCGCCACCATCGCGCAGCGGTTGGCGAGAATGCCGTCGAGGCCCTCGCCGATCTCGTAGATGTGCCGGATCAACTGGTCGTCGATCAGCCGCACTGTCGCGCCCTTGTTGGGCAGGATCACCACCAGCCCTTCGCCCTGCAATTGCTGCAGCGCCTCGCGGATGGGGTTGGAGCTGATGCCGAACTGCTCGACCAGTTCGTTGATCTTGAGCCGCGTGCCGGGGGTATAGACGCCGCCGACGATCCGGTCGCGGATGGCGTCGCGCACCCGGGCATAGCCCGTGCCCGAAATCGACATTTCACCCGCCTCGATCGTCATCCGGTCCGCCGCCCCTCCATCGTCCTATGTCGCCGCGCGCCCACGTCGCTGGCAACAGCCATTTGCGCTTTCCCCTATCCGATGCGATAGGGCGCCAGCGCCTTGTCGTTGGGGTCGAGCCCGGCGCCCGGCACCTCCGGCACCGTTACCGTGCCGTCCGCATTCACCGTCGGCGCATGAAGGTAGATGTCGACCGCCATCGCGTTGACCTCGGGCGGATAGAACTCCAGCAGTCGCGCATTGGGGATCGCCGCGAGCAGATGCAGATGCGCCTGCTGGTCGCCATGCGGCGCGATGTCGAGCCCATGCGCCTGCGCCATCGCCGCCACCTTCATGAACTCGGTGACCCCGCCCATATACCGCGCATCGGGGTTGAGGATGGCGATCGCCTGCGTCGCGATCAGATCGCGAAAACCGTGCTTGGTGTATTCGTTCTCGCCCGTCGCCAGCGGAATGGTCGTTTGCGCCGCGATCTTGGCAAAGCCCTCATAGTCGTCGGGCTGCACCGCCTCCTCGAACCAGAACGGATCGTATTCCTCGGCGCGCTTGGCGAACTGGATCGCTTCATAGGCGCGATAGGCGCAATTGGCGTCGAGCAGCAGCTTCACGTCCGGCCCGATGGCCTCGCGCACGGCCTTGATCCGCGCGATGTCGTCCTTGATCTCCACCGCGCCGACCTTCATCTTCACGCCGCGCGCACCGAGCGCCACGTAGGATTCCATCTCCTTTTGCAGCTCGAGATGGCCCTTGCCGGTCGAGTAATAGCCGCCCGCGATGTAGATCGGGATGGTCTTGCGATAGCCGCCCAGCAGCTTGTAGAGCGGCATTCCGGCGAGCTTGGCCTTCAGATCCCACAACGCAATATCGATCGACGACAGCGCCCGCGTCTCGTAGCCGCGCCGGCCCGACATCTTCGGGCTCCACAGCGACGACCAGATCGCTTCGGTCATGGTCGGGTCCTTGCCCACCAGCGTCGACAGGAACTGTGCGCGGAATTCCTTCTCGCCCGGCCGCGGCCGGCCCACGCCATAGCCCGTCACCCCGGCATCGGTCTCGATCTTGACGATCGTCATGTCCGATGTCTCGTAGGTGTGGAGCCCGTTGGTGATCGGGCGCTCGCGCTTCCACTCATAGTCGGCGGTGGAGACCGCGGTGATCTTGACGCCGGTCGGCGCCTGCTTCGGCTCGCGGGAGATGGCGGCGGCAGTGGTCATGGTTCAACTCGGATGCAGGCTTCGGCAGGAAGGAAAATCTGGATCTCGCGGTCGGCGGGCGGCGCGTTCGGCGACAGCACGCGCAGTTCGCCGAGCGGCGTCGTCCCGGTGATCTCGTAGAGGCCACCCAGATAGAGCACCGTTTTGGCGACGAACGGCACAATGGTCCCGGCGCCGTCATTGCCATTGGCAAAACGGATCGCCTGCGGCCGGATGGCGACCGCCGCGGCGCTTTGCGGCGTGCCCGGTGGTCCTGCCGTCAGCACGCTCGTGCCGCCCGCCGCCTCCACCGACAGCCCGTCGGCCGCCAGTCGTCCCGGTATCACATTGGCGCTGCCGACAAACTCGGCGGCATAGGCCGTGCGCGGCCGCTCGTAGATCTCGAGGGCAGGGCCCTGTTGCTCGATGTGGCCCTTGCTCAGCAGCACGATGTGGTCGCTGAGCGACAGCGCCTCGGCCTGGTCGTGCGTCACCAGGATCACCGTGAGCCCGAAGCTTTCATGCACGCTCTTGAGCCACGCCCGCGCCCGCTCGCGCAATTGCGCATCGAGGTTGCTCAGCGGCTCGTCGAGCAGCAGCAGCCGCGGCTGGTACACCAGCGAGCGCGCGATGGCGACGCGCTGCTGCTGGCCGCCCGAAAGCTGGAACGGGTAGCGGTCGGCCAGTGCGCCGAGCTCGAGCTTGTCGAGCATCTCGCGGGCCTTGGCGTTACGCTCGGCGGCCGGCAGCCGGCGGATGCGCAGCGGGTAGCTGACGTTCTGCAGCACCGTCATGTGCGGCCACAGCGCATAGCTCTGGAACACATAGCCGACATTGCGCTTTTCGGTCGGCACGTTCACCGCCTGCGCCGCCGAATAGATGAGGTCGCCGCCGAACCCGATCTCGCCGCCCGTCGGCCGGTCCAGCCCGCCGATCAGGTTGAGCAGCGTGGTCTTGCCGCAACCGCTCGGCCCCAGCAGCGACGTGAACGAACCCTCGGGCACGTCGAGGTCGATGCCGTCGAGCACCGTGACCGGCCCGAAGGACTTGCTGACCTGGCGCAATTGGACGGCGTTGGTCATCGGTCAATCCCTGGCATAAACGAAAATGGCGATCGGCAGCGTCAGCACCAGCGTCACCACCGACAGCGCGGCGGTCGGACCGAGATTGCCCATCATGTCGAGCTGCAGCATGGTCGTGCCCACCACGGCGGTGTTGGGTCCGAACAGGAACGAGGCCGCCGCGTATTCCTTGAAGAACGACACGAAGTAGAGGAGGAAACATCCCACCAGCGCCGGCCGCAACAGGGGCAGCAGCACGGCGATGATAGAACGCGCTTCTGCTCCGCCGGCAACGCGCACCGCGCGCTCCATGTCCTGGTCGATCTGCAGCATCGACGGGCCGAGCAGCGCAAAGCCCGTCGGATAATAGCGGATGGTGAAGGCGATCATCAGGATCGCCAGCGTGCCGCTGAGGTAGCTGCCGCCCGGAAAGATGATCGCGGCATAAAAGATGCCGATGCCGACCACGATCCCGGGGATGGCGCGCGGAATGAACGCCGACATCTCGACCAGCCGCTTGATCGCCGGCGGCGACCGATAGGCCACCACGCCGCCGATAAACGTCAGCACCGTCGCACCCAGCCCGCCGACGATCGACACGATCAGCGTGTTGATGATGCTGCGGATATAGGCCTCGTAGCCGAACACCAGCTTGAAATTGTCGAGCGTCAAAACGCTGGTGATCGGCACCAGCGGCGAAATGAACGAGGAGAACGAGCGCAGCACGAGGAACAGGCTCGGCACCAGCGTCGTCAGCACGATGTAGAGCGCGATCAGAGCCGACACCGTCCAGCCCGCGCGGCCCATCGGCACCAGCCCGCGCCTCAGGCTCTTGCCGCCTACCGTCGTGTAGCGGCGCAGGTCGCCCAGCGCATATTTCTGCCCGACCACGAACACCTGGATCATGATCAGCATCACTACCGCGGCGGCGCTGACGAGGCCGTAGTCCGACTTCACCGCAATGCCGTTGTCGTAGAGATAGGTCGACAGCACCTGCACCCGCGCCGGCCCGCCGATGATCAGCGGCACCGCGAGCTGGTCGATGTTGAGCACGAAGTTCAGCAGCACGCAGTAGAGGAGGGACGGGCGGATCAGCGGCACGATGATGCCGAGCGTCGCCCGCATCGGGCTCGCCCCCGCGGCCCGCGCGGCGTCCTCCAGCGTGCCTGGAATATTGCCCATCGCCGAGGCGAACAGCAGGTAGCTCACCGGCGCCGACGACACCCCCGACAGCACCGCCATGCCGCCCAGTGAGTTGAGGTTGGGGAGGCCGAATTTGAGCGTGGCGCGCAGCCAGATATCGGCAAAGCCGCCCGGCCCGTAGAGCATCGACCAGCTCAGCGCGAGGATCAGCGCCGAAACGAAAATCGGCGCGAGGAACATGATCTTGAGCGTCTTGCGGCCCGGCAGGTCGAGCCGCTCGAGCAACAGCGCGGCGACGAACCCGACCGCCGTCGAAACGATCGTGCCGATCACCGCAAACCAGAACGTATTTACACAGGCCGACTGGAAGCTCGGGTCGGCGAACAGCTTGGTGAAATTGCCCAGCGTCAGCAGCTTGCCCGCTTCGTAGAGCGGTCGGTTGACGAACGACTGGTAGATCAGCGGCAGCATGGGCGAGATCAGCAGCGCCAGCAGCAGCAGCGCAAACGCCCAGCGCAGGATCAGCGGTGCGGCAGCCTGAAGCCGCCGCACCGCCCGGGAGGAAGACACGCCCGCGGGCAGGGTAGCGCCCGCGGCAATCAGCGAAGCGGAGTGTCCGGTATTGTCAGTCATGGAACCTGCCGCCCTCAAAGCAAAGTGAGGATCAGGGCTGCACGTGCAGCGCCGCGTTGACCTTGTCGATCAGGTCCTGCGGCGGGATCATCGTCTTGGCGTCGAACGTCGTCGGCACCAGCGACGACGCCCCGGCCTCGGTCTCGATCTTCTTGTAGGTATAGCCGGTCGGCCCGTCGGGCAGCACCACGTCATCGCGATAGGACATGAGGCCGCCCGCCGACAGCGCCGTCTGGCCCGCCGCCGACAGCACGAAGTCGATGAACAGTTTCGCCGAGTTCGGGTTCTTGACGGTCTTGGCCATCGCGATGTGCCGCATCAGCATCACGGTGCCATCGGTTGGGAAGGCATAGCCGAGGATCTGTGCGCGCGCCGGATCGGCCAGCAGCGGGAACACCTGGATGCCCGACAGCATGAAGCCGATCAGCACTTCGCCTGTGGTGATCTTTTCCATGATCTGCCCGGCCGAACGGTAGACGTCCACCGCATCGCCCAGCGCCGTGTACTGCTGCAGCGCTTTGTCGACGCCGACATGCTGGATGTAGGTGTTGGAGAGGTTCTGCGCGGCAGCGTTCGCCATCGGCACGCCGGTCGCCACCTTGTGGGCGAAGCGGGCAGGGTCCTTGGTCACCAGGTCGACAATGTCCTGGATCGACTTGGGCGCTTCCTCCGGCGAGATCAGCGCCTTGTTGTAGACGATGAAATAGGGATCGACCGAAATCGTGTAGATGCCGGGCGAGGGCTTCGAATAGGCCGGCAGCTTGTCGGCTTCGGCGGAGACGAAGTCGGTGTTGACGCCTCCCTTCTTCTGGATGAAGTCGAGCCAGCTCGCGGCGCTGTGCGACACCACCACGTCCGTCTGGTTGGTGCCCGCGGCGGTCTCGGCATAGTAGCGGTCGAACACTTCGCTCGAGCCGAGGTCGAGGGTCTGCACCTTGATCCACGGATATTCGGCGTTGAACGCCTGGATCAGCGGCGCCCAGTTCATCTCGCCCATGTTCGAATAGACCAGCACGCCGTGCTCGGCCTTCGAGGCTTCGATCACGCTCGCATAGTCCTTGGGGTAGTACTCCGGCTGGGCGGCGAACGCCATCTCGACGAAGCCGCTGCCCGACAGCATCAGCCCTGCGGTGAGCAGGCCGAGCCCCTGTGTAACCCGGCGCCGGCCGAGATCGATCGTGTTCTTGGTCATGGTGTCCTCCCTGACGATTTGCACATTATGTATAATGTATAGTCAGACAGGATTGCATCTGGCAAGCGCTTCCGCGCTATGTGTCCCCATCTGTTGAGGACTGGCCTGTGATCCCCTGGAAATTGCTCGATACCGGCGCCGTGCCCGATGGCGGCGAACTGCGCCTGATGCAGCGCGGCGACGAATTCGCCATCATGGCCGGCCCCATCGTCCTCATGAACAACCGCATGAGCGGCTCGGAGGAATCGCTGGCGACGCTGACGCTGGAGCGTCTGCGTGGCCGCCCGAAGCCCACGCTGCTGATCGGCGGCCTCGGCATGGGCTTCACCCTGCGCGCCGCCCTCGCCAACAGCGCCGATGCCCGCCTCGTCGTCGCCGAACTGGTGCCGGCCATCGTCCAATGGGCCCGAGGTCCGCTGGCCGAACTCTTCGCCGGCAGCCTCGACGCTCCCCGCGTCGCAATCGAAGTCGGTGACGTCGGCGCCCTCATGCGTCGTTCGCGCGGCGCGTTCGACGCCATCCTGCTCGATGTTGACAACGGTCCCGAGGGCCTGACCCGCGATGGCAACGAAGGGCTCTACGCCGCCGGCGGGCTCGGTGCCGCCTACAGCGCGCTCCGTCCCGGCGGCTATCTCGCCGTGTGGTCGGCGCACCCGAGCCCCGAATTCACCAGGCGCCTGAGTCGCGCGGGCTTCACCGTCGAAGAACTGAAAGTGCGCGCCCGCGGCAAAAGCGGCGGCAGCCGCCATCTCATCTGGATGGCGCGCCGCGGCAAATAGTGGAGTATCGCGAGTGGCTTAGCGCTGCCGTGCCTTGCGTGCGGCATAGCGCCGGTCGCGCTCCGCCTTGCGCTCGGCTTCGAGCGCCACCAGCCGGTCGGCTTCCGCCCGGGCTTCTTCCGCCGCCTTGCGCTCGGCCTCTTCCTTGATCCGGATCGCTTCGGCGGCCGCGCGTTCGGCTTCTTCCTTCTTGGCCTGCTCGCGCTCGGTGCGCCGCGTTTCGCGGGCCGCCGCGATCGCGGCGCGCTCGGCGTTGCGTGCGGCCAGTTCCTCGCCGCTGAGCCTGGGCGCCGACCGCTTCAGCAACTCCGCCTTGGCTGCAACCGAAGCGTTGCGGCGTTCTGCAAATCCGGGGTCGGGTGATTTCGGCAATCTGTCTTCCGTTGAACAATAGCGCAGCGTCATCCGCGGGGATGGTGGCGCCAGGGTTGTGAATCTGAAGGCAGTTCACCTAACCCATTCGCGCCGCGCCGACAACCGCGCCGAATGAACAGAATCTAAATTCCGCGCTCAAGCCGAATTCAGTGCCTCGCTCCTAAAAGCCGCCCTGTCGCCACACCGGCGACGCGACCAGAGGCCCGCCGCATCATTCCGGCCTCCCCACAAAGGAGCATTTTGATGTTCAGAACACCGATCCTGGCGGTCACCGCAATTGCCGCCATTGGCCTTGCACTTCCCAGCATTTACAGCAACGCCGCCTTCGTCACCTCGGCGTTCGCGCAATCGAGCAGCGGCTGCCAGCAGCGGTGCGGCGGCGGCAACAGCCAGTCGTCCAACCCCAGCGACCCCGGCGGCGGTGGCGGTTCGGGCGGCGACGGCAGCGGCAACCCGGATGGCCCGGGGGGCGGCAATGGCCCCGTCGGCAACTATCCTCCCGAAGCGGTCGACAAAGCGGCGTCGGTCTGCAACGGCGCCCTTTCCGGCCTGCATAAGCTGTCGGTCAAGGTCGTCGCCGATTTCGGCGGCTCCGCCAATGTCGTCCCCGTCTGCAACAGCGGTGCCGGCAGGCATGCCACCATCGACGGCAGTCAGGCGCTGCCGCTGCAGGACACCATCGCCGCCAATCCGACCTTGATGGGTGCCCTCAAAGCCGCCGGCTTCGGCGCCGACTCCGTGGTCGGTGTCGTCATGATCAAGGGCCAGGCGACGCTCTACGTCCACGCGGCCATTCAGTGGTGATCTCCCGGGCGGCGGCCCTCGGGCCGCCCCCATTTACACGTGGTTGCGCCAGCTATGCTGCGGATTGTAGTCCAGCATCCGCTTGGCCTTGTCGATCGACAGCAGCGTCCCCGTCGCCGACATATGCGGCCTGATCTCTACCCCGGGGAACACCTCCGCCATCAGCGACGCGTTCGACCGGCTCATCACCGTGTCCGCGTTGGCGATGATGAACGCCTCGAACCCCTTGAACTCCGCCTCGATGGCCTTGCGCACCGCCTGCGCCCCATCCCGCGCGTCGATGTAGCCCCAGAGGTTCCACTTGCGCCGCTGCGGGTCGGCATCGAACCCCGGGAACGCCTTGTAGTCCTCGACGTCCATGACGTTGGAGAATCTGAGCCCGGCGATCTTCAGGGCCGGGTCCCAGCGGCAGAACTGCGCCGCGATGGTCTCGTCCACCAGCTTGCCCAGCGAATAGGCGGACTCGGGCCGCGGGAAATACGCCTCGTCCACCGGCGCGTAGGGCGGCGGATTGTCGAACGGCAGTCCGAGCACCGTCTCGCTCGAGGCAAACACCACGTTCCTGATGCCCGCCACCCGCGCCGCCTCGAACACATTGTAGGTCGCCGGCACATTGTTGGCGAAGGTCCGCGCATTGGAAAACTGCCCCGGCGCCGGGATCGCCGCCAGATGCACCACCGCGTCGAACGGCCCCTTGTGCTCGTCGACCCCGCTGAGCGCCCCCACCACCTCGCCGAAATTGGTGAGATCGATCCGCACCGTCGGACACACCGCCTCGCGCGGCAGCGTCCGGTCGAGGTTCAGCACCTCGTAGCCGTTCGCCACCAGATCCTTGAGCACCGCCCGCCCGAGCTTGCCGCTGCCGCCGGTCACGATCACTTTGGCCATCTTGTTCTCCCGCTCCGTGGGATCATTCCATCCGCCCTCCGAACTGACAAGCCGAACTGCGGCGATGGCGTGTCCGGCCGATGAATTGAACCTGAACGGGCCTCTCACCGCGGTTTCACCTCCCGGTCGCTACACATGCCGCAACAGCTCACCCCAATGGGGATTTCGACATGACCAAAGCCAATGAAAAACTGCTGGTCGGCGTGCTTGCCGGCCTCATCATCGCCGGCGCCGGCGGCTTCGCCATTGCTCCGGCGCTGGCCGGCAAGGCCGGTATCCGCGCCGGCGCCTCGCTCGCCACCGGCCCGACCTACGACGTGCTGACCCTCCGCCTTACGCCGAAAGCCGACTGACCTTCTCCAGCCAATCCCATGCAGATTGACTCCAGCGGCCTCCTGATGCTCTCCAAAGGCATCACGGAGGCCGTATTCTTATGGACGCCAATCCCATCCTCGCCGAAACCACCCGCGGCAACTGGCTGGAAAACCGTCACCGCGGCGCCTTCGCCGTCGTCGATCAAACGGGCAGGGTGATCGCTTCCGCCGGCGACATCGACCGCGCCATCTTTCCGCGCTCCGCCGTCAAATCCATGCAGGCGCTGGCGCTCGTCACCTCCGGCGCCATCGACAAGTTCGGGCTTCGCGACGAGGAGCTGGCGCTCGCCTGCGCCAGCCACCAGGGCGAGGACTTCCACGTCGCCGGCGTCACCTCATTCCTCGATCACATTGGCCTCGGCATTTCCGACCTCGAATGCGGCGCTCACGCCCCGACCTTCGCCGGCGCCCGCGAAAAGCTGCGCCAAAGCGGCCAGCCGCCGTCCGCAGTGCACAACAATTGCTCGGGCAAGCACTCGGGCATGCTGGCCGTCGCCGAGGCGCTCGGCGTCCCCACCGCACACTACGTCGATCGCGATCACCCCGTGCAGCAGGAAGTCCGTTCCGGCATCGAGACCGTCATCGGCGAGCCGCTGAGCACCGACCATTGTGGCGCCGATGGCTGTTCCATCCCGACCTGGGCCGCGCCCATCCGCTCGTTCGCGCATGGCTTTGCCCGCATGGCGACCGGCCACGAGCTTTCGCCCGAAATCGGCGCCGCCGCCACTCGCATCTTCGACGCCGCGACCAGCCACCCGCACCTCGTCGGCGGCACCGGCACGCTCGATACCGAAGTGATGAAGGCCTTCAGGAGCCGCCTCATGCAGAAGGGCGGGGCCGAAGGCGTGCAATGCGGCGCCGTGCGCGACAAGGGCTGGGGCTATTGCCTCAAGGTCGACGACGGCAACATGGCCGCCTCGCAGGCCATGGTCGCGACGCTCCTCCTCGCCATCGCCGATCCCGACGAAGAGCAGCGCCACGTCCTCAAGCGCTTCGCCGTCCAGATCACCCGCAACGTCCGCGGCCTCGATGTCGGCCTGATCAAAGCCACCGCCACCATGCTGCCGCAGGTCTAGAACTAGTCTCTAAACCTTACCTCACCACTGTGTCATTCCCGCGCAGGCGGGAATCCAGTGCGAAGCTCTCGGCTGTCCGACAATCCTGTCTGGATTCCCGCCTGCGCGGGAATGACATCGTGGACTTACCCGATAGTGTTGTCGCTGACCGTCACGTTCGGATACTTCGCCGCATCCTTCGCCAGATCCTCGCTGACGATCTTCTCCCATTCGAGCCCGGCGATCGGATGGGCCGTACCAGAACCCACGATGTTGCCGCTGACCCGCACCGGCCCCGGCGATTTCTCCTGCACCACGCTCACCGCAATGCCGATCATCGTGCCCGTGACCACATTGCCCGTCACCGCCACGTTGCGCACGAACGGCCCGTATCCCGCCGCGATGCCGACGCCCGGCACATTGTCCACCGTGTTGCCCGACACCACCGCGTCCGCTTCGGCATAAATGCCCACCGGCTGCGTGTCCGGATTGTTCGCCGAGCCCGGTGTGATGTTGCGCACGATATTTCCCGTGCACGTCGCAAGGTGCCCGCCGCTGTCGAGATTGGTGATCGAGATGCCGGTCGCCGCCCCGTCGACGATGTTGTCGGCGATCACCGAGCCCGAAAATCCGAACTCGGAAAAGATCGCCACCTCGCCGGAATTGATGCAGGTGTTACCGCGGATCTGGCAGTCCTTGCCCGCGTTGACGCGCACCGCGCTGAAGGCGCAGTCGCTGATGTGGTTGTCGGAGACGATCACTTCGTCGGCCTGGAAGATCGAGATTCCATTGCCGTTCTGCCCATTGCCGCCATCGGCGAAATCGACGTGCTCGATGTGGTTGCCGCTGACGATCGAGCCGTCGCTGCCGCTGCTGGTGCGCCAGATGCGGATGCCGGCATTGTCGCATTTGGCGACGCGGTTGCCGCGCACGATGATGCCCTCGCCATCCTCCGAATGGATCGCGGCCTGCTTGAAACCCTCGAAATCGCAATCCTCGATGGTGAGCCGCGACGTCGTCGTCGCCACGCCGTTCGTCGCGCCGTTGTAAAAGCCACATTGGCGCAGCGTCACGCCGGAGCTGCCCTCGATCTCGAGCAGCCCGCGCACCTGCAATTCGCCCTCCGGCGCATTTGCCTGGAACACGATTCCTTCGATGATCACGCCCGCGGCGTCGCCGATATGGCCGAGCCGGACATGCCCCGGCGCCGTCAGCAGCGTGTGCCCGGGCGCCCCGATCAGATGCAGCCCATTGGGAAATTCGAGGTTCTGTACGTCGAACCCGCCGGCCGTCAGCAGCAGCGGACGGCCGTCCTCGGCGGCCGCATTGAGCGCGCGCTGGAACACCTCGCTCTGGTCCCCCGACCCGTTCGCCTCGAGCCCGAAATCCGCTGCCGCATCGATCGGCGGCGCGGCGCGAGCGGCCGTGGCGATGGCCGGCATGGCAAGACCGGCGGCGAGGCCACCGAGGAGATGACGACGATTGATCAGCGTGCTCATGGTCCGATTGTCGCCAAACCGCGCCACAATTGCCAATCATCGTCGACGATTTGGTGAATGAGCGCGAAAACCGGACCCGCGGGCAGGGAGGCTACAGCTTCCTGAGCCGCACCGCCGTCCCCATAGGAGCCGCCATTGCCCCCGACAACCCGCACTGGCCGTTCCCGGCCCCCGCGGCTATAACTGAACTCCCAGTCCGCAAAGGGAATCGCGCCTTGCCCAACATGCTCCTCGACGACCGCATCTTTTTGGGCGTCAGCACGAAACCGGAATATCTGCTGCTCAAATACGGCAACCGCCACGGCCTCATCACCGGCGCCACCGGCACCGGCAAGACGGTGACGCTCCAGGGCATGACCGAGGGCTTCTCCCGCGCCGGCGTCCCGGTGTTCCTCGCCGACGTGAAGGGCGATCTTGCCGGCATCGCCGAGCCCGGCCAGCAGCAGGATTTCCTCGTCAAGCGCGCCAGGGATATCGGCTTCGACGACTGGACCAGCGACAAATTCCCCACCATTTTCTGGGACCTGTTCGGCAAGGCCGGCCATCCGGTGCGCGCCACCATCTCCGAGATGGGCCCGCTGCTCCTCTCGCGCATCCTCGATCTCAACGACACGCAGGAAGGCGTGCTCAACGTCGCCTTCAAATTCGCCGACGACAACGGCCTGCTGCTCCTCGATTTGAAGGACCTGCGTGCGCTCCTCGTCGAAGTCGAAAAGCGCTCGCAGGAGCTCTCGGCCACCTACGGCAATGTCGCCACCGCCACCATCGGCGCCGTGCAGCGCGCGCTGCTGGTGCTCGAGCAGCAGGGGGCCAGTAATTTCTTCGGCGAAAAGGCGCTCGAGATTGCCGACCTCATGCGCATCGGCCCCGATGGCCGCGGCATGGTCTCGGTGCTCGCCGCCGATCAGTTGATGCAGTCGCCGCGCCTCTACGCGACGTTCCTGCTCTGGATGCTGTCCGAGCTCTTCGAAGTGCTCCCCGAGGTCGGCGATCCGGCCAAGCCCAAGCTCGTCTTCTTCTTCGACGAAGCGCACCTGTTGTTCGACGATGCGCCCAAGGCCATGGTCGACAAGGTCGTGCAGGTGGTCAAGCTCGTGCGCTCCAAGGGCGTCGGCGTCTATTTTTGCACCCAGAGCCCGGCCGACGTGCCCGACGCGGTGCTGTCGCAGCTCTCCAACCGCGTGCAGCATGCGCTGCGCGCCTATACTCCGCGCGACCAGAAGGCGGTGAAGGTCGCCGCCGACACCTTCCGGCCCAACCCCGAATTTTCGACCGGCGAGGTCATCACCCAGCTCGCCGTCGGCGAAGCGCTGGTCTCGATGCTCGAAGACGGCGGCATCCCCTCCATCGTGCAGCGCACCATGATCCGGCCGCCATCGTCCCGTGTCGGCGCCATCACGCCCGACGAGCGCCGCGCCGTCATCCAGTCCTCGCCGGTCGGCACTGCCTACGACGTGCTGATCGACCGCGAGTCGGCCTACGAAAAGCTGACGCAGAAGACCGTGGCGACCGCCGCGCCCGCGCCGCAGCCCGAGGCCGCGCCCACCCCGCAATACCAGCCGGAATCGGCGCCCCGCGGCGGTCCGCCGCCCTACCGGCAGGATAGCGGTCCGCCTCCGGCGCGCACCCGCGCCACGCCGCGCGCCTCCAACCGCGAGAGCGTCACCGAAGCCGTCATCAAGTCGGTTGCCCGCAATGCCACCGGCCAGTTGACGCGCTCGATCACCACGGCGCTGGTCCGGGGCATCCTCGGCAGCCTCACGCGTCGCTGATGTCGCCCGACACCCACCCGACGCTCGGCGTCTTCGCCTCCGACCACGGTCCCGGCGACGCCGAACGCGCCACCATCATGTCGTATGTCGGCAGCTTCCTGGCCCGGCGTGGGGCGAAGCTCGTCTGCCTTGCCGACGCCAGGAACGACGTCCCGGTGCCGCTCGTCACCAGTGCCCGCACCGCCGGCGGCGAGGTCACCCTGCTCGCCGGCGACGACTATGCCGAGCCCTCGGCGCTGGCCGGCGTCACGGTGGAACATCTGCCCGATCGCGAAACCCGCCTCGCGCGGCTCGCGGCGCTCTCGACCCTCTACGTCGCGCTGCCCGGCTCGCTGACCTCGGCCGCCAGCCTCTATCTCACCTGGGTCAGGGGAGGGGGCGGCCCCGGCCGCAAGCCCGTCGTCTTCTACGACCGCAACGGCGCCTTCAAGGTGATGCGCGGCTACGCCGCCGACGTCATCGCCAACTCCATCCCCAACCACGACCGCTACGTCCAGTTCGCCGACTCGGTCGAAGACATGTGGAACAAGATCGTCTGGCTCATCGACCAGGGCGCCACCGCCATCTGATCATTCCAGGGCAGGTCACTCCGGCCGTGCCCGTCACCCCACCCACGGTGTCATTCCCGCGACGGCGGGAATCCAGACCGAACCATCGGACAGCCGAGAACTCCGCCCTGGATTCCCGCCGTCGCGGGAATGACACGGTGGACGAACCAAATGACGCGGTGGACCTAAACCGCCTGCTCCGGCACCGGCCGGCCGAACAGCGGCACGACATTGTCCCCGAACCGCGACCAGTCCGGGCGCCGCGGCGCGCGGCGTTCCACCTTCACCGGCTTCTTGGCCGCAACCCGCGCCAGCACGCGCTCGACCAGATAGCGCGGCGACATCGGCTTCATGATGATTTCGTCGATCCCGGCATGGATCGAGGCTGCCTTGGTCTCGGGCGTCAGCGCGCTGGCGAGCGCGATGATCTGCAGGTTCGGCGAATTGATCTGCCGGTCGCGCCGTAAGTCCTCGGCCAGCCGGTCTGCCCGCGACGGCACGCTGTCGAAATCGGCCACCACCAGGTCTGCCGGCGCGAGATGGAGATACGTGATCAGCGCCAGTTGCGTGTCGAACGGCCGGACCCTCAGCGCCGACGAGCCCGCCAGCGTCATCGACAGGATCGACGACAGCGCCGGATTGGCGACGAGCACAGCGATGGTCTTGATCGGTTCAGCCAAAGGCGGCCCCATCCGTGGTTAACAAAACCTTAACACGGCCCGCCGTCACGTAGAAGCGCGCCCCGATCACAGGGCAGCAAAAAACCCGCCGAAGCTGTATCCGGCGGGTCCAAAACTGTGGGTATTAACTATGTTCCTGAGCGCGCTCAGGAAAAGTGGAGACCGGCTTTCCGCTTCGAGCGCGCGACCAAGAGAACGCGCGCTCAGGAAAAGTGGAGACCGGTTTTCCGCTTCGAGCGCGCGACCAAGAAAGCGCGCGCTCAGGAAAAGTTAGCCGAGCGTCTGGCTCACTTGGCCTCGTCGTAGAGGAACTCGACATGGTCCCAGTTGACCAGGTTGTCGAACCACGCCTCGAGGTACTTCGGGCGCGCGTTGCGATAGTCGATGTAGTAGCTGTGCTCCCACACGTCGACGCCCAGCAGCGGCTTGCCGCCATGCACCAGCGGGTTCTCGCCGTTGGCGGTCTTGGTGACTTCGAGCTTGCCGTTCTTGAGGCTCAGCCACGCCCAGCCCGAACCGAACTGCGTCGTGCCGGCATTGATGAAATCGGCGCGGAACTTGTCGAACCCGCCGAGGTCGCTGTCGATCGCCTTGGCCAGCGCGCCCGGCACCTTCGACGCACCGCCGCCGCCATTGGGCTTCATCCAGTTCCAGAAATGCACGTGGTTGTAATGCTGGGCCACGTTGTTGAAGAGGCCAGGATCCTTGCCGAACACCTCGGGCACGAGGTCGTCGAGCGCGAGCACTTCGAGGCCCTTGCCTTCCATCAGCTTGTTGGCGTTCGTCACGTAGGCCTGGTGGTGCTTGTCGTGGTGGAACTCCAGCGTTTCCTTGGACATGTAAGGGCCAAGGGCGTCGTACGCGTAGGGCAGGGCAGGAAGGGTAAGTGCCATGAGGATCGCTCCGATTATGGATGTCTTGGGCCGTCTCTATCGGCCTTCGCCGATGGATATATGCCTTTTGAAATGCCGCGCCAACCGCGGCTTTGGGTGGTTTATGCCAATCCCGTGCAACTGAGCGCAAACGCATAGCTCAGCGCAGTCTCCTTTATCCGGTCGAATCGGCCCGAAGCGCCCGCGTGCCCGGCGCCCATATGCGTCTTGAGGTAGAGCGGCCGGCTGTCGGTCTTGGTGACGCGCAGCTTTGCCACCCACTTCGCCGGCTCCCAATATGTCACCCGCGGATCGGTCAGCCCGGCCAGCGCAAAGATCGCCGGATAGTCCTTGCGCGCCACCTGCTCGTACGGTGCATACGCCGCGATCCGCCGGAAATCCTCCTCCGACTCGATCGGGTTGCCCCACTCCGGCCACTCCGGCGGCGTCAGCGGCAGCGTGTCGTCGCTCATCGTGTTGAGCACGTCGACGAACGGCACCAGCGCCAGCACCCCGGCCCACAGGTCCGGCCGCATATTGGCGATCGCGCCCATCAGCATGCCGCCCGCCGAGCCGCCTTCGGCCACGATTCGGTCCGCCGCCACATATTTGTCGGCGATCAGTTTCTCCGCTGCGGCGATGAAGTCCGTAAACGTGTTGGTCTTGAACTCGCGCCGGCCGCTTTTGTACCAGCCATAGCCCTTGTCCATCCCGCCCCGCACATGCGCGATGGCGTAAACGAAGCCGCGGTCGACCAGCGACAGATTCGACACCGAGAACGACGCCGGCATCGACATGCCATACGCCCCATAGCCATAGAGCAGCGCCGGCGCCGTGCCGTCGAGTTTGGTGTCGCCCCGATAGAGCAGGGTGATCGGCACCGCCGCGCCATCGGCCGCCTCGGCAAAGATGCGCCGCGTCACATAGTCGGCCGGATTGTGCCCGCTCGGCACCTCCTGCTCCTTGAGCAGCGTGCGCTCGCCCGTCTCGAGATCGAGGTCGTAGGTGCGGCTCGGCGTCGTCGGCGACGAATAGACGAACCGGATCGTCGCCGTGTCGAACTCGTAGCCCGCCGCCATGCCCAGTGAATAGGCCTCCTCGTCGAACGCCACCGGCCACTCCCGCCCGTCGCGCAGATCGCGCACGATGATGCGCGGCAACCCCTCGACCCGCTCCAGCCGGATCAGATGGTTGGCGAGCACGATGATGTCGAGGATCAGCACTCCCGCCTGGTGCGGCACCAGTTCCGTCCAGTTGCCCGCATCCGGCGCCTCCACCGGCGCGGTGACGATCTTGAAGTCCTCGGCGCCGTCGGCATTGGTCAAAATGTAGAACAGCCCGCCGCGCTCTTCGACGTCGTATTCGCGCTCCACCACCCGCGGCGCCACCAGCCGCGGCGAGCCGCCTGTCCGCTCGATCACCCACACTTCCGACGTCTGGTGGTCATGCACGTCGATGGTGATGAATTTTCGGCTCAGCGTCTCGCCCACCCCGACGAAAAAGCCCGGATCGGCTTCCTCGAACACGATCTCGTCGGCCGTCTGCGGCGTCCCGAGCTGGTGCCGCCGCACCCGGTACGGCCGATGGCTCTCGTCGAGCTCGATGTAATAGAGCGCCGTGCCGTCCGGCGACCACGTGCCGCCATCGCCCGCCTCGGTGATCACCTCGCCGGTGTCCTTGCCCGTCGCGATGTCGCGGATGTGGATGGTGTAGAACTCCGACCCCTGCCGGTCCGCCGCCCACGCCAGCAGTCGATGGTCGGGCGAATGCTCCGCTCCGCCGAAGCCGAAATAGCTGGCGCCCGCCTCGGCGTTGCAGTCGAGCAGGATCTGCTCCGTCCCGCCATCGCGCGGCGTGCGCACGATCAGCGGATATTGCTGCCCCTCGAGCATGCGCGAATTATACGCCCACGCCCCGTCCTTGTCGGGCAGCCCGCTGTCGTCCTCTTTGATCCGGCCGCGAATCTCGCGGTAGATCGTCTCCGTCAGCTCCGCATGCGGCGTTTCGAACGCCTCGGCGAAGTAGGCGTTCTCGGCCTCGATATACTGCCGGATATCGCCCGGCAGCGTCTCGGGCGCCTGCATCACCTCCTGCCAGTTGTCGGCGCGCAGCCACGCATAAGGATCGTCGCGCGTCACCCCGAACTGGGTCACGGCATGCTGCCGGCGTTCGGCAATCGGCGGGGCGAGGGGAGCTTTGGCAGTGTGTGTCATGGCGAGCTATCTAAGCGCCCGCCATGACAAAGCCAAGGAAGGGCACGAGATCAACAAGAAACCACAATGTCATTCCCGCGCAGGCGGGAATCCAGTGCGAAGCTCTCCGCTGTCCGACGACCCTGTCTGGATTCCCGCCTTCGCGGGAATGACACTCGTGGGTAGGATACAAACATCACCCCCCTCCACCAACCCCGCGGCGCCTTCGCCACCTCTCCCTTGGGAGAGAGGTCGGCGCGCAGCGCCGGGTGAGGGGCTTCGAACCGGCCGCAGGCAAAATCACGCCGGTGGCGTGATTTTAGGCGAGAAGGCCATGAGACCTACGGTCGAATGGCCCGGCCCCACGCACCGAGTCCAGCGATCGGGCAATCCTCCCCTGCGTCGCCGCACTATCCCGGTGTCATTCCCGCGCAGGCGGGAATCCAGTGCGACGTTCTCGGCTGTCCGACGACCCTGTCTGGATTCCCGCCTGCGCGGGAATGACATCTGTGGCGGCCCCATCCCAGCCACCCGCGCACAACCCGCCCATCCCCGCGACAATCCCGTCCCACCCCGCTACGCTCCCCCAATCGATTCCCGGAGTGCCCTGTTGGCCGTCGATTTCGACACCTTCGCCATCCTGTTCCTGCTGGCGCCGTTCCTCGCGGCCGCCCTCGCGCCGCTGCTCGCCCGCGCCACCGGCCCGGCCGCCGGCTGGATCCTCGCCATCGTCCCCGCCGCCCTCTGCGTCACCCTCGCGACCGTCATCCCGGCCGTCGCCGCCGGCAAAACCGTCGCCTACGCCATCGACTGGGTCCCCGCGCTCGACCTCCGCCTCAAATTCGTCATCGACGGCCTGAGCCTCGTCTTCGCGCTGCTCATCACCGGCATCGGCGCCTTCATCCTCGTCTATTCCGCCGACTACCTCAAAACGCACCCGCAGCGCGGCCGCTTCCTCGGCTTCATGCTGCTGTTCATGGGCGCCATGCTCGGCCTCGTCCTCGCCGACAGCCTGCCGGCGCTCTTTGCCTTCTGGGAGCTGACCGCCGTCAGCTCCTTCCTCCTCATCGGCTTCGATCACGTGCGCCCCGTCGCCCGACGTGCCGCTTTGCAGGCGCTGGTCGTCACCGGCATCGGCGGCCTGTCGCTGATGGCCGGCGGCGTGCTGCTCCATGTCGTCGCCGGCACCTGGAACCTCTCCGAGCTCGCCGGCTCGAAAGGCCTCCACGATGCCGCGTGGTCTTACCCCTGGGTGCTGGGCTTCATCGTCGTCGCCGCCTTCACCAAATCGGCGCAGTGGCCCTTCCACTTCTGGCTGCCCAACGCCATGGAAGCGCCCACCCCGGTCTCGGCCTACCTCCATTCCGCCACCATGGTGCAGGCCGGCATCTATCTGCTCGCCCGCCTGTCGCCCATCCTCAGTGGAACATCGCTCTGGCAGGTCGTCCTCTGCACCATCGGCGGGCTGACTCTGCTCTGGGGCGCCATCGTCGCCCTCAAGCACACCGATATGAAGCAGGTGCTGGCCCAGACCACCATCGCCTCGCTCGGCCTCCTGGTGCTGCTGCTCGGCCTCGGTACCGAAGCCGCGACCATGGCCGTCGGCGCCTATTTCATCGCCCACGCGCTCTACAAGGCCGGCCTGTTCCTCGTCACCGGCATCCTCGATCACGGCACCGGCACGCGCGACATCACCGCGCTTGGTGGCCTGCGCGACGACATGACCATCAGCTTCATCGCCGCCGCGCTCGCCGCTCTCTCGATGTTCGGCCTGCCGCCCTTCCTCGGCTGGTTCGCCAAGGAAGAGGTCTATGCGGCCGTCGGCCTGCCCGGCGCCGTCTCCAGCGCCGCCATCGTCGTGCTGGTTCTCGGCAATGGCCTGCTCGGCGCCGTGGCGCTCGCCTTCCTCATCCGCCCGTTCATGGGGGCGCTGAAACCGACGCCGCAAAAGCCGCACGAAGGCAGCATCGCGCTGTGGATCGGCCCGGCCTTGTTCGGGCTTCTCGGCCTCGCCGTCGTCTTTGCCGTCGGCGCCTATGGCGACCAGCTCCTCGCGCCGCTCGCCACCGCCATCAACGGCGACAAGGTGACGAGCCACCTGGCGCTCGGCTTCGACCTGAGCGGTCTGCCCCTCTGGCTCTCGCTCGCCACCTGGGCCGTCGCCGGCCTCGTCTACTGGCAGCTCGATCGAATCCGCGCGGTCCTGCTCGTGTTGGAACGGCGTTTCACCTGGAGCCTCGACCGCCTCTTCGACTTCGCCATCTTCGGCCTCGTGCATGTCGGCGCGGCCTGGACCCGCCTGTTCCATCACGGTCGTCTGGAGCTCTATCTGCTGGTCGTCTTCGCCGCCCTCGCGCTCGTCCTCCTCGTCCCGCTGTGGACCCTCGGCGGCTGGCCCGCGCTGCCCAGGCTCGAAAACCTCGCCTTTTACGCATGGGGCGCCGTGGCCCTCGCAATCGCGGGCGTCGTCACCATCGTCCTCGCCCGCACGCGCCTCTTCGCCATCGTCGCCCTCGGCGTGCAGGGCTTCGCTCTCGCGCTGCTGTTCATCTTCTACGGCGCGCCCGATCTCGGCTTCACCCAATTGATGGTCGAGGTGCTGTCGGTCGTCATCCTCGCCCTCGTCATCACCCGGCTCGACCTCGCGCCGCGCGATCCGCGCCCATTGGAGGACTGGCTGCGCGACGGCCTCATCGCCGTCATCTGCGGCGCCGCCGTTACCGTCGTGCTGCTCAAAATCCTGTCCGGCCATCTCGATAGCCGCCTCGGCGATTTCTTCCTCGCCAACGGCGCCGCCGTCGCTCACGGCCGCAACATCGTCAACGTCATCCTCGTCGACTTCCGCGGCCTCGACACATTGGGCGAAATCAGCGTCGTGCTCACCGCCGGCATCGCCGTGCTGGCGCTGCTCCATCGCCAGCACAAGCGCGGGGAGGGGCCGTGAACACCCTCATCTTTCGCACCATCGCGCCGCTCATCGCCATCGTCATGCTGCTGTTCTCGCTGCTCGTGCTGCTGCGCGGCCACAACGATCCGGGCGGCGGCTTCATCGGCGGGCTGATCGCCGCCTCCGCCGCCGCCGTCTACGGCATGGCGCTCGGCGTCGGTGCGGTGCGCAAATTGCTGCGCGTCAATCCCATTGCCATCGCCGGCTTCGGCGTCCTGCTGGCCGCATTCGCCGGCGTCCTCAGCGCTTTCGTCGCCGCCCCGTTCCTCACCGGCCTGTGGTTGCCGGCACATCTCTTCGGCACCCCGGGCCTGTTCGATATCGGCGTCTATCTCGTCGTCTTCGGCACGCTCACCGCCATCGCGCTCGCCCTCGAAGACAGCGGGCAGGGGCTCTGATGGAAGCCATCCTCGCAGCTTTGGTCGGCCTCTTCGTCGCCGCCGCGGTCTATCTGATCCTGAGCCGCGCTCTCATCCGCGTACTGCTCGGCGTCGTGCTGCTCGGCAACGCGATCAACCTCCTGATCTTCGTCGCCGGCCGGCTCACGCAGGCTACCCCGCCCATCGTTCCCGCCGGCCTGTCGGCGCCGCTCGGCCCCGTCGCCAATCCGCTGCCGGAGGCGCTGATCCTCACCGCCATCGTCATCGGCTTTGCCATATTCGCCTTCCTCGTCGTTCTCGCCATGCGCGCCTATCAGTCGTTCGATGCCGACAACACCGATCATCTGCGGCTGGCCGAGCCAGAGGGCGAGCCGCGCCCGCCGCTGGAGTATTGAGCGTGCTCGCGCACTCGACGCCATTGGCCGATTGGGTGGTCGTCCTGCCGGTCCTGCTCGCGCTGGCCGGCGCGGCGTTGCTGGTGATGCTGCGCGCCTTCCTGCGCGTACAGCCCTGGATCGCTGCCATCGTGCTGCTCGCCATCCTCGTCTCCGACGGCCTGCTGCTGCAGCGTGTCCTCGCCACTGGCCCGCTGTCGATGACTATGGGCAACTGGCTCCCGCCCTTCGGTATCAGCTTCACCGCCGATGCCATGGGTGCGGGCTTCGCCGCCATTGCCGCCTTCGTCGGCTTCGCCGTCGTGCTCTACCTCGTGGGCGACGCACCAGAGAGGGCCGCTAGAGAGGGACTCTACCCCCTCGTCCTGCTGCTGCTCGCCGGCGTCAGCGGCGCCTTCCTCACCGGCGACCTGTTCAATCTCTACGTCTGGTTCGAGGTCCTGCTCATCGCCTCGTTCGGCCTCATCGTCCTCGCCGGCAATCCGCTGCAGCTCGATGGCGCGGTCAAATACGGCGTCCTCAACGTCGTCGCGACGGCGCTGTTCCTTGCCGGGCTCGGTCTGCTCTACGGCCTCCTTGGCACCCTCAACATGGCCGACATCATCGGCGCCGCCCGCCACGCCGAACTCGCCCCGCTCACCGCCGTCGCGGCGGTGTTCGCGCTCGCCTTCGCCATGAAGGCCGCGGCTTTCCCGGTGAACGCCTGGCTACCCGCCTCCTATCACCCGCCCCCGGCCGCCATTTCGGCGCTGCTCGGCAGCCTCCTGACCAAGATCGGCGTCTATGCCTTCCTCCGCCTCTTCATCATGCTGCTGCCGGCGACCCGCATCGTCCTCGCCTCGACCATCGAGGTCGTCGCCATCGCCACCATCCTGCTCGGCCCGCTCTCGGCCATCGCTGAAACCAATCCGCGCCGCGCCGTCGGCTTCATGCTCATCGGCGGCATCGGCATCGCGCTGCTGGCCGTCCCCGGCGCGCAGAGCGCCGCCGTCCTCGGTGCGATTGCCTACGTATTCGCCTCCATGCTGACGCTGGCCGCGCTTTACCTCGCCATCGGCGTGGCCGAAAAAGGCTCCCGTGGTCTCGTCTCGGGGATGGTCTTCGTGCTGCTGCTCGCCACCGCCGGCATTCCGCCGTTTCTCGGCTTCTGGCCGAAGCTGCTGTTGCTGCAGGGCCTCATTGCCGGCGGCGACTGGGTGGCGGTGTTCGCGCTGCTGCTCGGCAGCCTGCTGACCCTCATCGCCGGCCTGCGCCTGTGGTCGCGCCTGTTCTGGCAGCAGCAGCCGGCGGCCGCCGTCAGCCCCGCCATCGCCCCCATCGTGCTGCTGACCGGCGCCGTGCTGCTGCTCGGCCTCTGGCCCAGCCTCATGCTCGACATCGCCAGCCCCGCCGCCCGGGACCTGCTCGATCCCGCCCGCTACATTGCCGCCGTGGGGCTCAGCCCATGAACTGGCTCAGGCTGATCGGCTTCTTCGTCGTCGAACTGATTCGCAGCGCGCTCAGCGTCGCCTGGCTGGTCGTGCAGCCGAAGCCGCGTCTCCGCCCGGGCATCGTCGCGTTCCCGCTGACGCTGACCACCGATGCGCAGATCACGCTCCTCGCCAACCTGATCACGCTCACCCCCGGCACCCTCAGCGTCGATGTCTCGGCCGACCGCCGGACGCTGTTCATCCACGCGCTCGACGTCGCGAATCGCGACGAGCTCATCGGCGCGATCGCCGCCGGATTCGAGACGCGCATCCTGGGAGTCCTGAGATGAGCTCAGCACTACCATTTCTTGCAGGGTTTTGTTGTCTCACAGCCGCATTTATCATCATCTTTGTGCGTCTAATTCGCGGTCCGACGCTGGCCGATCGCATTCTCGCGCTCGATACCATGGGCGTTCTCTGCGTCGCCATTATCGCGGCTTTTGCCGCCTATACCGGGTTTTTTCTCTACACCGACATCGCCATTGCCCTCGCGCTGGTGGGTTTTCTGTCCACCGTCGCGTTCGCCCGCTATCTGCTGTCGAGGTCCAGTAAATGATTGTTCTCGCTGGCCTTTTTGTCCTCGTCGGCAGCATCTTCTGCTTGCTGGCGACCATCGGCATCCTGCGTTTCCCCGATCTGTACACACGTTTGCACGCTGCGACGAAAGTAGGACCCCTCGGGGCTGGCCTAGTGCTGCTCGGCGCTGGTATCGCTTCAGGCGACTTGCTGATCTTCGTCCGCTGCTTGGTCGGACTGCTCTTTCTGATACTCGTCAGCCCCGTTTCCGCCCATTTGCTGGCTCGCGCTGCACTCAAGAGTGGAGCAGTTCCCTCCAGTATTGCGAGTATAAACGACTACGACGACAGTCCCTGAGGTACGTTGTTCACGAGCAATGTGAACTTTGACGCAGGCATTTATCTAAATCGTAAGTTGCAATCCCATCTGGATCGAACTACAGAATCGTGCGTCGGCAAGGTTGCGCCCACCTTGCTGTGAAGCAGAGCAAAAGGAAATCAAATGACTGAAGAGACTGGCGCAGCAGCTGGGAGTGACAACGATCTCATCGAACTCAGCACTGAGATCGTCAGCGCGTATGTGAGCCACAATGCGTTGAGCGTCACCGATCTTCCCAAGCTGATTGCCGACGTGCATTCAGCCTTAAAGGGTCTCCATACCGTGGGCGCCCCCGAGCCTGTCGAGGAACTGAAGCCGGCTGTCCCCGTCCGCAAGTCCGTCGCGGCCGACTACATCATCTGCCTCGAAGACGGCAAGAAGTTCAAATCGCTGAAGCGGCACCTGCGCACCCACTACGACATGTCGCCCGAGGAATACCGCGAGAAATGGGGCCTTCCGGCCGACTATCCGATGGTCGCGCCGAACTATTCGGCCACGCGCTCGCGCCTTGCCAAGGACAACGGCCTTGGCCGCAAGGGCGGCAAGTAAATCCCGATGATGCCGCGGAATCGAACGGTCGCCTCCGGGCGGCCGTTTTTCATTCCGGCCCGTTTTGGAACCTGCACGCCACTGCCGCCCGAACCCATTGCGCCGGCGCAGTTTTCTGCCTCGCGTGACCTCGTTCTTGCCGATGACTCCGGGTGCCCGATGATATAGGAATACTTTCCTATGGAGTTGGGAAATGGGTGGACCCATCACAGGACGAGCGCGGCGGCCACGGCAGCTTCTGCCACAGAGCCGCGCCCGAATCGGCCGTATTCGCACCGATCCTGCCGCTTTTGCACTCGTCGCGCGCGTCGCGGCCGTGCGCGGGGTCCCGTTACGGGACCTGCTGCGAGGCGGCCAGAGCCGCGGCTATCTCGGCCTGTCGCGGCAACTGGCGATGTATCTCGTCCATGTCTTGCTGAGCCGTAGTCAACAGGACGTGGCGGTGTTGTTCAGCCGGGCGACGACCACCGTGTCCTATGCCTGTCGCAATATCGAGCTGCTTCGCGACGACCCGGTGTTCGAGGCGCAGATCGCCGTCATCGAGGCCGACGATTGCGAGGTGCGGCATGCGGCCTGAGTCCGGATTGCACCGTTTCGTCCGCGGCCTGCTCGGCGGCGCCGTGGCGACCCGCTCGGGCGATATTTTTCGCTTGCCTGACGGCCGGCAGCAGTCGGCGCCGCAGGTGATGGCGCTGATCGCCTCTGGCGCAATTGCCGGCACGGCCGCCGAATGCCAGGCCAATGCGCAGACCTCTGGCTGGCTGAAGCGGCAGCGCCTCGAGGCCGACGCGTTCGCGGCCCAGCATCGCCAGACGGTCGTTGTGGGGCAGGGGACGACGCTGAACCTGTCCGAGAGTCCGCTAAGCCGCCTCGCCAGCGGCGAGGCGGCTTTTCTCGCACGGCATCATGTGGAAGCCGGTGAGCGCGTCCGTAAGCTGATTGAGCGCGCACAATTGCAGCCGCGGCTGACCATGGCCTACTCGGCCGCCAGTGTCGGCGGCCAGCGGCCCCAAGCCGCCGGCGACATCTCCGATTTCGCCGCCGATGCGCGAAGATCCGTGGCCGAAATTCACCGTCTGCTGCCGACCGATTGTGCCGGCGTCGTCATCGACGTCTGCGGTCTGCTGAAGGGGTTGCAGGATGTCGAGCGCGAGCGGGGCTGGCCGCGCCGCAGCGCCAAGCTGGTCCTGCGCATCGGCCTCGAGCAACTGGCCCAGCATTACGGCTTCGGCCCGTTCGCCGTCGGCACGCCGAACCGTCGGCCGCGCGCTTGGCTCGACGACGGCGCCCGTCCAGAGCGGTTCGAATGAGCGCCTCAGGCGGCGATGGCGCGCGCCTCGGCGCGGATGCGGTTGACCATCGCCACGAGGCCGTTGGACCGCTGTGTCGACAGATGCTCGCGCAGGCCAAGCTCGTCGAAGATCGCGATCGCGTCCGTCTCGGCGATTTCGGCGGCGGGTCGGCCCGAATAGAGCGCGATCAGGATCGCGGCGAGCCCGCGCACGATCATGGCGTCGGATTCGCCGCGATAGCTCAGCAGATCCCCCACGCGCTCGCTGACCAGCCATACCTGCGACACGCAGCCATTGACCTTGGTCGCGCTGTTTTTCTCGCTGTCGGCGAGCGGCGGCAGGGCCTGGCCGAGCTCGATGATGTATTTGTAGCGGTCCTCCCAGTCATCGAGATAGCTGAGGTTCTCGGCGATTTCGGCGAATGCTGCGGGCTGGGACATGCCGGTGTATTTAGGCCAGCCGCTGCCGGGCCGCTAGGCTCGGATCGGAGCAAAAAAAGAACGCCCCAAGTCCGGGGCAGCGGACTTGGGGCTCAAAGCCCGGGATCACTTGGGTGGAATAGCGTCGGGGGAGTGACGCGATCCCGGGGCTTTAACTCAGGGCGGCCGGCCGCATACGTGGAACCACGTACGACGCGGTCGCCGAAACCTGGACCGGGGCCGCGGCAGGCCCGGTCGAAACCGTCGCCGGCTTGCTGAAGGCGGAATTGAGCACCTGGCCGACGATGAGCTGTTCCGCGGCCTGAGTCCCGGCAGCCACCGCCTGGTCCTTCGCCTGCGACGCCGCCGCGCCGAAGTCGGTGCCATGCGGCGCGACCAGCGCGAAGCCGACAGCCAGCCAGAATGCGGAGCGGATGACGAACATGTCTCAAACCCTCGAACGGCCCAATTGCCCGGCGTTCGAGAGCAAAGCTACGCCGCCCGAATTAAGGCAGCGCGAGCCAATTCGATAAAATGCGACCGAATTGCGGGCCGCTCCCGCGGACGCCGGTTTGGTCAATTCATTGTTTACGCTACGCCGCGAAAGCCACCGGTCGGCCTGTGGATAGCGCGGCTAACCCGCCGTGGGGCCTTTTCACTTAAGGGTGTCTTAGGTCTTCGATGGAAGGGTGATGAGGGAAGAAAATCCGACGTCTGGGAAGCGGTTTGTAATGCGTAGCCTCTTGAACTCTCTGCTCGGCAGGGAGACCAGCGCCGGTCGGACTGAAGCCCCGCGTGGCCGGCCCGAAGCCCTGCGCCGCAAGACCATCGCTGTCAACGCGCAGATCCTGATCGGCGCCAGCGCCATCGCCACGCCCGCCGCGCTCTACTACCTGATCCACGGCGCGCTGATGCCGTTCGTCGTCACCACCATCGGGCTCGGCGCCGGCTTCCTGACGCTGTCGCTGCACCGGCGCGGCCAGTATGAGCGGGCCGCCTTCGGGCAGGTCTATGCCATGCTGCTGATCGGCCTCGTGCTGACCATGGTCGACCCTCAGATGGTCGATTTCGGCCTCGCCGTGGCCCTGCTGGCGCCCGTGCAGGCTTCGCTCCTCGGTCGCTCGCCGGCCAAGAAGCGAACCTGGGTGGTGCTGCTGGCGGTCGTGCTGATCGGCTCGCTCGCCGCGCTCGGCTTCGTTCGCTGGCCCGAAGTGAACCGGCCGGACTACGCGCTCATTTCCGGACTGACCTTCGTCCTCATCGCCATCATCGTGGCCCATTCCGCCAGCCGCCTGAACTCCGCCTTCGCGGTGTACGAGCGCGGCCAGGTCAACGCTTACCGCCACCTGGTCGAGAACGTACAGGATGCCGTCATGCGCTTCGGCGTCGACGGCAGCGTGCTGTTCACCTCCAAATCCGCCGAGCGGCTCTTCGGCTGCCACCGCTACGAGCTGAGCGGCGCCGGTCTCGTCGACCGTATCCACGTGCTCGACCGGCCCGCCTACATGACTGCGTTCTCCGAGGCGAACCACGAAGCCGCCCATCGGACGGTCGAGGTCCGCATGCGCAAGGACGATCCGGCCGAACCCGCCCGCATCCCCCAGTTCATCTGGGTCGAAGTGGGTTTGACGCCGGTTGTCGATGAAGAACTTCGCGAGCCGCGGCACGAAGTCGTGGCCCTGCTGCGCGACGTCACCGATCGCCACGCCCACGAAATCGAAATGCGCGAGGCCCGTCGCGCGGCCGAGGACGCCTCGAACGCCAAGTCGCGCTTCCTCGCCACCATCGGCCACGAGTTGCGCACGCCGCTCAACGCCATCGTCGGCTTCTCCGAGATGATGACCAGCGGCGTCGTCGGTGAGCTGAGCCCGGCGCATCGTGAATACGCCAACATCATCCACCAGAGCGGCCACCACCTGCTCGACGTGGTCAAGATGCTGCTCGACATGAGCCGCCTCGAGGCCGGCAAGTTCGAGCTGCAGACCGAGACGTTCGAGCCGCAGGCGCTGATCCAGCCCTGCTTCAAGATGGTCGAGGCGCTGGCCAGCGAGCGCAAGGTCCAGCTGCTCAGCGCCGTTCCGAGGCTGCTGCCACAACTCGTCGCCGACGAACGGGCGGTCCGCCAGATCGTCATCAACCTTCTGTCCAACGCCATCAAGTTCAGCAACGAGAGCGGCGTCGTCACGCTCTCGATGAAGCGGCAGGGCAGCTATCTCAACATCTCGGTGATCGACCGCGGCATCGGCATGGCGCGCGATTCCGTCAGCCGCATCGGCGAGCCGTTCTTCCAGGCGCAGGACGGATTGTCCCGCCGCTATGAGGGCACCGGCCTCGGCCTCTCGATCGTCAAAGGCCTCGTCGATCTGCACGAAGGCAGCCTCAAGGCACTGTCCAGCCCGGGCGAGGGCACGACCATGACCATTCTGCTGCCCATAAACGGTCCGGCAACCAAAACGGCGGAGACTGGCGCTGTCACCCCGCTCGTTCGTGAGCCGGCGACGATTGAAACGCCCCAATGGCAAGACGAAAAAAGACGAGCGCTATGACGGTCGAAGCGATGTCGAGCCTGCCGCTGCAGGCAGGAGGTGCGGTAGCGGCGGCAGCCGGACGCACGGCTCTTTGGGCTGTGTCCTGGTACATGCAGCAACCGCTCCGCAACACCGCCGTCGCCGCACTGATCGGGTTGTCGGCGATGGCCGGCTCCAATGCGCTCTATCATCAGGCCCATCACCACCCCGCGCCGCTGTTCGGCACCTTCGACAGCGCCCCCGTCGCCGCCAAGCCCAAAAAGGCCGTGGCCCCGGTGATGCCCGCCGCCCGTCCGAAGACCATGGATTTCGTCGACGATGACGAGACGACCGGCAGCGTCAATCCGGCCGCTGTTGCGCCGCGGCCGATCGGCAACGCCGATGTCATCGCGGTGCAGCAGCACCTGGCCGCAATGAACCTTTTCGACGGTACCATCGACGGCCTGTTCGGGCCGCGGACGTCGAAAGCCATCCGCGCCTTCGAGCAGAAGTCCGGCCAGCCGGCCAAAGGCCAGCTCACGCCGCAGATCGTGGCAATGATCAAGGCGGCGCCCGCGCTGAGCGATGCACCCGTCGCGCCCGCGGTCGAGGCCGCGCCTGTTGTGCAGACAGTTCCCGTCATTGCTCAGGACCCGCTGCCGGCCCCCGCGCCACTGCTGTCGGCTTCGCCGGCCGCGCCCGCGGTGCAGGTCGCCGAGATCGCGCCGGTCGCTACGGCAACTGAAAGCGACGCCGCCACCGAAACCCTGCCGATGACCACGGTGCCCAAGCGCACCGTCCAGACCATCGCCGTTCATGCGCAGGTCACGCCGCCGGCAGCCGAGCAGGCCATGCCGAGCGCCATCGCGCCCGATGACACGGATGCTGACGCTGCGGATGCTCCGCCCGCCACCGATACCAATGCCGCGACCGACAGGACCGTCGTCGCCTCCGTGCAGCGCGGCCTCAACAGCCTCGGCTTCCTTCACGGCGAAATCAGCGGCCTCGCCGACGAAGCGACCGCCAAGGCGATCCGCAATTTCGAGGTCTATTACAACTATGCCGTTACCGGCAAAGTGAGCCGCGGCCTCGTCAATCTCTTGCAGCAGGCCGGCGCCGTCATCTAAGCAGGGCCATGCTGCGCTCCGACCTCTGGGCGGCCGCCTTCGTGCGCCGCCACAACGACATCGGCCACATCTGCGTCGTGTCGCGCCGCGGCGATCCGATCGCGGGCCAGATTTTCATCGAGATCGACCACCTCAACGGCACCGTGTCGCTGCTTGCGCCGGCGCCCGCTCCCGCACGCACCGCCGGCGACGAGGACCACCTGTTCGTCCGGCGCATCGACCATGGCGACCCGCAGGCCGTCCGCGACCGGCTGGTGCGGGAAGCCGAGTTCGACCCGGACTTCTGGGTGCTGTCGCTCGAAATGCGCGGTGACGATGCCGGCGTGGCGCTGGCGAAGCTTTAGCTCGCGGTGCGGATACCGATGCGGGCGAGCGCCTCGATGGTCTTTTCCACCTGCGCGCTCGGCGCCTGTGCCGCAGCGGCCGCCGCCGAGCGGCGCGTCTCGGTGAACGGTCGGTATTCCGGCTTGCTGAGGTCGAGCAGGTTCACCTCGCCGCGCCAGGCGCTCATCAAATAAGCCGTGGCGTCGATGCTGACCGCCTCGAACATCTTCGAGAACGTCGCGAGCGCGGCGGAACGGTCTTCGTCGTGCGAGGTCGCGTGGATCAAAACCTTCAGCCCGTCATAAGCGCTGCAACCGAAGGCGCGCAGTACGACGAACAGTGCCGCGCCACTGGTGTCATGCGCGATCTGCCCGCAGCGAACTTCGTCGAGGCCAGTGATCTGGTGCAGCAGCTTGGTGACTTCGGGGCGGCGGTTGCCCTCGAACAGCTTCATCAGCGCACGGGTCAACTCATCGGTCGCCACCGACAATTGCTCGAGCGTCTTCTTGATCGGCGCCTCCGGCGTCGAGCGCATCGAGAAGGCGCGGATGACCTTGATACGATCGGTCTCGCCCAGGTCGAAGAATGCCGGCGCGAGTAGCGCCGCGTCGAAATCGTCGCGTGCCGCGAGCGACCAGGCGACCTGATGGTCCATTTGCGCCGAGCGGGCGAGGGCGGCGAGGTAGGGGCCGCGCGGGGCGATGGCCGTGTTGGTCGCGAGCGCGCGATAGACCTTGCGGCTGTTCATCTGGAACAGGCGGGCGAGAACGACGTTCGTCAGATCCCCTCGCCGGGCCACGGCCGCGGCGCTCTCGACATCGTTGCTGCTGATCACCTTGAGCATCGTGCCTTCGGAGAGCTTCGGCGCGCCCACCAGGAATTCGGCGAGGTCCCCGCCGATATTGGTGACGATCAGCTCTTCGAGTTCTGGCGACAGGCTTTCGGACCGCCCGAGCGCGGAGGCCGCCTTGGCGCGCGCCGAGGGCGCCGCCGTTGGAAACAGGCGCGAGGCCAGGGCGACGAACTGGTCGGTCTCCTGCTGCGTTGCCCGGCCGCGCCGCGCATAGGCGTCGCAGGCCGCGACGAGCAGTGTGTTGGTCCGGTCGATGCCGCCCGTCTCGATTAACAACTGGAAGGTTTCGTAGGGTTGGAAGCCGAGCATGGAAGGCCTGGGAATCGCCCGCGGTGCGGGACTATTTCGACGCCCCGACTATTTCCTGCAATTCGTTAGCGGACTGTTAACCTTGACGATCTCTTAATGAATTCCGTTGGGGAGCAGCGTCGCCTTGATTTGGGCATTGGGCCTATCGGACAGGCGGAGAAGCAATTGGGCGAACTCGTGCAATTCGAGCGGCGGGACAAGGATAGGAGCGAGGGAAAATCCGCTCGCGTCCAGAGTGCCGAGATCCTGATCTTTACGGGTGTGCGCTACGAGCGCGACACGTCGACGATGCCCACCAAGCCAACCGCGTCGGGCGCGAAACGCAAACGTGGTTAGACTATCGCTCTATTTGGCCGGTGCCGCGGCAATTGTCTGCGCGATGACGCTCGGCGCCTGCGCGCGACCGGTCGGCGATTTCGGCCGCGCCGCGCCCGATCCGCTGCACGACACGGTAATGCCGGCGATCGGCAAGGCGAGGGCCTTCAACCAGAAGGAACCCGTCTCCGCCTTCAATCTCACCGACGAAGAGCAGGAGATGCGCGATCGCGTCTGGCGCTATCTGGTGTCGCCGCATGCGTATGATTGGTTCGGTGATATCATCGCCGAACTCCAGCGCACCCGCATCGTACCCGTGGGCAACAAGCCGCTGCCGATCGACCACTACTATGGCTGGCTCCATGGCGAACGCTTCGCTTCGTCCCACGTGCGCTATTCCCGCGCGTCGGACGACGTGACTGCCGATATCGAAATGATGCCCGACGTGTTCCGTTCGATCTGCGTCGTGGAGCGGATCGACCATCAGCGCGGCATCGCTTCCAATGAAATTCAGGGCCTTGAGGCCAAGGTGAGTTCCGACGCCGCCGCGCGCTATGACGAGAACCGCATGGTGATCGGCTGGTTCGTCCGCGCCGTGCGCAATCGCTATGACTCTTACGGCTATGCCCTCGATCATCTGCTGGTCGAGACGCCGCACGAGGAAGCGATCAGGCTCAACGGGCTGCTGAGCGATCTGGCAACCTATGTCACAGAGGCCGAGAACGGCGACTTCTGCGCCGGCGTGCCGGGGGGCGACGGCCGCGGAAACCTGCCGATCCGCTCGCGTTCGCTGATGAGCGATCGTCCGGTCAAAGGCTCCTAGATCTTGATGTTGTGGCAGCCGAGCCGGGCGAGCTGCGCCTTGTAGCGGTCGCGCATGACCGGTTGCTCGGGCGCCAGCCGGACGACGACGTAGACCTGATCGCTATTGGATTCGACGATCAGCAGACCATCGGCCACATCGATCTTCTGCTCCGCCAGCAGCCGCGTCTGGCCCTGGTCGAAAATGCCGAGGTCAAGCGTCTGGCCTATGCCGTCGCGATTGGTCGTGCTGTAGAGCACCGTTCCGGATTTGTCGTAAACCGACACCGACCAGAAGGCGAGCGGCAGCGTGCCGGCGAGTTCCCCTGGCCCGGAGCTCAGATCGAGCCGGCACATGGCATAGACCACATTGGGGTCGAGCCGCAGCGGGTTGGGTGCGCCGGGGGTGACATCGGCGAGGAGCACGGTCTTGTTGAGCTGGCCGATGGCCGCAAGCCTGGTCGCTACGTTGTTGCTCGCAAGGCCGGGCAGCGTCAGGATGACGACCAGGTGGATGAGAAGGCCGAGCAGGATGCCGGCAATGAGGTAGAGCGTAGTGCGAACCATCAGCACGCCTCCCGAATGATCGAGGGCAGGGTGGTATCGGTGGTGCTGACGCCCGAAAACACGGTCGTATCGTACAGTGTCAGCACCAGCCAGAACGGTCCGTCGCCGGTGATCTCGAGCCAGTTCAGCGGCGCGAGGGTCTTGCTGACATAAAGCTGCATCGAGCCGTCATTGGCGCGCGCGATGCGGTTGCTCTCGAACCCGGCCGGGCCGTCGGCGCGCGCAATGGTGGCGCCGTCTGCCGTCGTTGGAACGAGAGTCCAGAACGTTGCGGTAGAGGTATTGCCGTCGATGCGATAGCGACAGGCACGGTTGAGCGGCTGGCCGTCGCTGTCCGAGGTCGCGATGAACTGCACGCCCTCGCTCCGGCCAAGCTGCAACGCGCCGTTTCGCGCGAGATAGGCGCGGGTATAGGGATCGGGATCGGGCGAACCGGCGCGCGGCCAGGCCGTCCACGGGCCAACCTGCGTCGCCCCCAGCAGCCGACCATCGGTCAGCGCGTACCAGCTAAGGCCAAAGCCGATCGCCAGCGCCACGACCAGCATCAGCATCAAATTGAGCAGGAACCGCAAGGATCAGGATTTTCCAGGGGGAGCGGCAGTAACCGAAAGCGTCGCGACCTCGGTGCTGTTGCCCGTCGCCTTGAGGGCTGCGTCGAGCCGGTTCGCGATATCGAGCAGCTTGTTCGCCGCCTCGGGCCGCAGCGTCGGTGGGCGCTCCGCCTCGGCCGGCGCCGTGCCGTCCGCATTGGCCGCGACCACGAAGGGCCGCGGTGTAAAGTCGAGGAATGGGATCGGCTTGACCTCGATGTTGGTGTGCGCATAGGCCATGAACTTCTGCCAGGTCATGGCTGGAAGCGTGCCGCCCGTCGTGTCGTGCCGCATCTCGTGATAGTCGTCATTGCCGTACCAGACCGCGGCGACATAGTTGCCGGTAAAGCCGACGAACCAGGCGTCGCGATAGTCGCTGGTGGTGCCGGTCTTGCCCACCGCCGGCACGCCGTCGATCTGGGCTCGCGTGCCGGTGCCGCCCGTGACGACGGCGCGCATCATGGTGTCCATGAAACCCACGGTCCGTTCCGACAGCACGCGTTCGCGCGGCGCGTTGACGTCCTTTTCGAAGATGGTGTTGCCGCTCGTCGTCGTGATCTTGAGAATGCCGTAGGCCGGCGTCTTGTAGCCGCCGCTGGCGAATACCGAATAGGCCGACGTCATGTCGATGACGCTGACCTGCGCCACGCCCAGCGCCAGCGATCGGGTTACCGGAAAATTGCTGGTGATGCCCATCTTGTGCGCAAGGTCGGCAATCGGCTGCCGGCCGGTCTTGATCGACACCGCGACCGCAGCGGTGTTGACCGAGTGCTCGAACGCCTGGGTGAGGGTGATGTTGCCGAAGAGCGTGCCCTCGTAGTTGCGCGGGCACCAGTCGCCGATACAGACATAGCGGTCGTCGATGCGCGTCGTCGGCGTCATCGTTGTCGCCTCGAACGCCTGCGCATAGACGAAGGCCTTGAACGACGAGCCAGGTTGCCGCAGCGCCGCGACCGCTCGGTTGAACTGGCTCTTGCCGTAGTCGACGCCGCCGACCATGGCTCGGACCTGCCCGTTGGGCTCGGCCGCGACCATCGCCGCCTGCGTCACCTTGTAGGCCGGTCCGTTGTCGCGCATCACCGATGCGACCGCGTCCTCCGCATAGGACTGCAGTACGGGATCGATCGTCGTGCGTACCACGAAGCTGTTCGACACGCTCTTGCTGTCGGCAATCAGTTGCTTGGTCTGGTCGAAGGCCCAGTCGAGGAAATAGTTCGGCGAGTTGAGCTCGTCCGTGTGGTCGATCGGCGTCGCCGGATTGCGCCGCGCCGCCGCCACCTGCCCCTCGGTGAGGTAGCCGGCATCGACAAGGTTCGAGAGGACCTGGTTCGCGCGACCGCGCGCCGCGGCGAGGTCGACAGTGGGCGAATAGTTCGTCGGCGCCTTGAACAGGCCGGCCAGCATCGCTGCTTCGGCGAGATTGATGTCGGTGACCTTCTTGCCGAAATAATACTCCGCCGCCGCCGCGACGCCGAAATTGCCGCCGCCCATGTAAGCGCGGTCGAAATAGAGCTTGAGGATCTCGTCCTTGGAATAGTGCCATTCCAGCCAGACGGCGAGGTAGGCCTCTTCGATCTTGCGCGAGATGGTGCGCTCGGGGCTGAGGAACAGGTTCTTGGCGAGCTGCTGGGTGATGGACGAGCCGCCCTGCGTGCCGTTGTCGCCCTGCGCGTTGTTGACCAGCGCGCGCAGCGTGCCGAACACGTCGACGCCGAAATGGTCGTAGAAGCGCCGGTCCTCGGTGGCGATCGCGGCCTTGACGAAATAGTCGGGCAGCTTGTCGAGCGGGTAGGAATCGTCGGACCGGATGCCGCGCCGCCCGATCTCGTTGCCATAGCGGTCGAGGAAGGTGACCGAGATATCCTCGGGCTTGTTGAAGGTGCCTGAGGCCGTGGCCTGAAACGCCGGCAGCGCCAGCGCCAGCATCAAAACCGCGCCGATGGCGAGGAAACTGGTGCCATCCGAAAGGACCTCGACGAACAGCCGGCCGAAGCCGCGAACGCGGAAATGCGCGAAAAAATCCTCGATGTGCCGGTAGCCGCGGCCGATCGAGTTCCAGAAATCGTAAAGCGCGGAGTCGAGCCAGGCGTCGGCGTCGAGCATCCGCGCTTTCTTGCGGCGCTTTTCCTTATGGTAGAAGGGGTCCTGCAAGGAGCTCTCCGGGGGCTTCTGAACCCGACGCCATCGTATGCGGTTTTACGATGCCGGCCAATCCCGAAAACCCATGCAGGACCGCGAGCGCGGTTAGTTGAAGTGGTAGTTGATGCCGGCGCGGACCGAGTTGTCGACGAGGCTTTCGTAGGTCGGGTTCGTCAGGTCGCAAGTCCTCTGGCCGTAGTCGGTGTGGCGGACCTCGACATTGGCGGACACGTTGCCGGCCAGCGGGAATTCCACACCGTTGCGGCCACAAGGAGTTGGTCGTGGTATGCGTTCGGGGTGAGCCTCCGGTGGGAGCTCGGGTTGACCATCAAACGGCACTGCGCCGCAGCCCCCAAAACGATTTCCACGCCGATCATTCAAAAACTGTGGCAGATTGGCATCCATGGCCTTCTGGGACGACAAAACACTCGAAGAAATGACTGTGCCGGAGTGGGAAGCGCTCTGCGACGGGTGCGGCCGCTGCTGCCTCATGAAGCTGGAGGACGAGGACACCGGCGAAATCTACCGCTCGGACGTGCGCTGCCGGTTGCTCGACGGCCAGTCCTGCCGCTGCTCGGACTACCCCAACCGCCAGCAGAAGGTGAAGGACTGCATCAAGCTGACGCCCGAGAACGTGCGCACCATCGAGTGGATCCCGCGGAGCTGCGCCTATCGCCGCATCGCCGAGGGCCGCGGCCTCGCCTGGTGGCATCCGCTGCTGTCGGGCGACCCCAACACGGTGGTCGAGGCCGGCATCTCGGTGCGCGGCCGCACGGTCGCCGAGACCGAAGTGCGCCCGGGCGAATGGGAAGACCATGTGGCCGACTGGCCGGAGTGGGAACCGCCCGAAGAACTCTGAGTCGGCGCTGGCGTGCGGAGGAAAGTCCCCCCACCCCGGCTTGCTAATTCGCTTCGCTCATAAGCGCGCCGCCCAAGCCATTCGACCGTAGGTCTCATGGCCTTCTCACCTAAAATCATGCCACTGGCATGATTTTGCCTGCGGCCGGTTCGAAGCCCCACGCGGGGGAGG
>Ga0153956_1000129_pt1 | contig 95891 bp, 88 predicted proteins | sample TSFL040MetaG_FD_104704 | JGI IMG/M metagenome (GOLD analysis project Ga0153956, IMG submission 104704) | Attine ant fungus gardens microbial communities from Florida, USA - TSFL040 MetaG | ecosystem: Host-associated > Fungi > Mycelium > Unclassified | place: USA: Florida, Wekiwa Springs... | reverse complement strand
ATGCAGCGTCCACGGCACATTGCCGCCCAGCACCTTCTGCTCGATGCCGACCATCAGCGTGCCGAGGTACAGACCCTTGCTCATCCACTGCTTGAAATTGCGCGCGCGATACAGCTCGGTATGGAGCCACGACGTCCTGAACGCTTCCGGATAAGCGGTCAGTTCGTCTGCCTGACGGCCAGCCTGCACGGCGTCGAACGCGGCGTCGGCGGCAAGCATGCCGGTCTTGATCGCCGCGTGCGAGCCCTTGATGCGCGACACGTTCAGGAAGCCCGCGTCGTCGCCGACCAGCGCGCCGCCCGGGAACACCAGCTTCGGCAGTGACATCAGCCCGCCCGCCGTAATCGCGCGTGCGCCGTACGACACGCGCTTGCCACCTTCGAGAATTGCGCGGATCGCCGGATGGGTCTTGTAGCGCTGGAATTCCTCGAACGGCGACAGGTACGGATTCGAATAGCCGAGGCCGACCACGAAGCCCACCACCACCTGGTTGTTGTCCATGTGATAGAGGAACGAGCCGCCATACGTGTCGTTTTCGAGCGGCCAGCCGGCCGTGTGCATCACGAGGCCCGGCTTGTGCTTCGCGGGATCGATCTCCCACAGTTCCTTGATACCGATGCCGTAGACCTGCGGATCGACGCCGTCGCGCAGCCTGAATTTGTCGTTCAGTTGCCGCCCGAGGTGGCCGCGCGCGCCTTCGCAGAACAGCGTGTATTTCGCGTGCAGCTCCATGCCGAGCTGGAAATTTTCGGTCGGCTCGCCGTCCTTGCCGATGCCGAGGTTGCCGGTCGCGACGCCCTTGACCGAGCCGTCGTCGTTGTACAGCACTTCGGCGGCCGGGAAGCCCGGGAAGATTTCCACGCCGAGCGCCTCGGCCTGCTGGCCCAGCCAGCGCGTCACGTTCGCGAGGCTGATCACGTAGTTGCCGTGGTTTTTGAAGTTATCCGGCAGCGCCCAGCCCGGCACGCTTTTCGCGCTGGTCTCGGAGAGGAACAGGAAGCGGTCTTCGGTCACCTCGACGGTGAGCGGCGCGCCTTTTTCCTTCCAGTCCGGAATCAGTTCGGTGATCGCGCGCGGGTCCATCACCGCGCCCGACAGAATATGCGCCCCGATCTCAGAGCCTTTTTCCAGCACGCAAACGCCAAGTTCGACGCCTTTTTCAGCAGCGCGCTGCTTCAGGCGGATCGCCGCCGACAGCCCAGCGGGGCCGCCGCCGACGATCACGACGTCGTACTCCATCGACTCGCGTGGACCCCGCTCTTCAAGCCACTTTTTCCTTCGATTCATGATAAGGATAACGAAATTACAAATCTATTAAAAAAGGTGACGGATACCGATATCCAGCTCCCGTGTGCCCGAACCAAATTTGGTTGTCGTGAATCGATGGTTGCTCAACATAAACCCGGCCAGATACAGGTTGGTCCGCTTCGAGATGAAATAACCGTAGTCGACTATCAGGCCTGACGCGTTCAACAGATGCTGATTCAGATCGTTCTTGTGCTCGTACGCCACGTACAATTCATGTACGGTTGCAATGCGCTTGCTGAGGCCGATCAGGAAATCACGGCTGTTATTCGTACCCATACCTCGGCTGATACCGAAGCCCACATGCGCCATAGCAAACCCAAAGTTGTAGCGCCCTGTGATCAAGTCGTTTCTCGACGAATCCGACGACGTCGCGTTATTTACCTGCTGATGTCCCCACTCAAACGTCGCCGGGCCGATTTTGTAGCTCAGCGAAAAGCCAAACTGCTGCGAATCACCGATGCTCCCCGGGACATTCCCCAAGCCATACGCGACATTTGCCTTGAATCCGTACACGTCGGGGCTGTGATAGATGATCTGGTTCGGCGCACGTGTGCCTCCCTTCTCGCCTGCCATCAATTGACCCGGTGAGCCCCCGAACGCATTCCCGAATGGCGTCAACGGCGAAAGTACGAGGTAGATCGGTGTGAAATCCAAACCGGCGGTAACGGTTCCGTAACGGCTGCTGATACCAACGTAAGCGACCCGGCTGAACGCCGCATTCTGCGTGTCGCTCTGTCCATTGTTGACCAGAATTCCATCTTCGAGTTTGAAGATGGCCGAAACGCCATTGCCGAGCGCCTCTTCACCCTTGATACCCCAGCGGCTCACGTCCTGAACACCGCTCGACATGTTCACGCCCCACCCCTTCGGACCGCCGCCTTCGAGCACGATGCCCGTGTCGACAATGCCGTACATCGTCACCGAAGAATACTGAGCGAACGCTGCCACCGGGCTGAGCGCGAGCGCCCCCCAAACGACTACTTTTTTCATTTTGTCTCCAAACCTTTCTTGATTGTTATTAAAATGCCTTTACCGGAACGCGCTCAGATCAATGGCCTGATAACGCGCTTCGAGCTCCGCCTGCTTATCCGCGCCTTCGCCATCCTTGCCTGGCCCAGGAATTACATACGGATTCTGACGGCGCGCCGCTTCGAACTCGTCCCACGCCGCCATGCCTTTCTCATTGAACGCTTTCATGAAATCGCCGAGCGCCGCCCAGATCACGTGATGCGTGAAACCGGGATACCACGCGAGATTGGTACCGAGATTCAAGTGTTCCTGTGCGCTCAGATAGTGCGGAAGCTTGCCTCTCATGAACGAAAAATGACCGGCCACAGCTGCGCGGCATTGACGAATTTCGTCGATAGAATGCGGCGACTCCAGTTGCACCCAGTCGACGCCCGCTGCTTCGCTGTACGCCTTCAAACGCAGAATCGTGTCGCCGAGGCTGCCACCAGACGCATCGCGCGCGTAGCACTGCGCCATGATGACGAAGCTCGGATCGAGCTCGTCGCGCATTTCGACAGCGGCGCGGTAACGCGCCACAGCCTGTTCGACCGACACCACCTCGATGCCGGCTGTTTGCGTACGACGCTTGCCTTCGAGCGGTTGGTCGTCGATACGTACGCCCGCTAGGCCCGCGCGAATACATTCGCGCACCATGCGACGTACGGCCATGATGCCACCATGCCCGGTATCGCCGTCCATGATTACGGGGAAGCTGACCGATTGCGCGATCCATCCCGCGACTTGCACACACTCGGGCATCGACAGCGTTCCGACATCGGCAAGGCCGGTGTAGGAGCCCACCACGCTGCCTGTCCCGACGAAGCCGACTTCGCATCCGGCCTGATCCATAATGCGCGCTAACGCAGCCGACGGCGGATGCAGCACCGATAGCACTTTTTCCTTGCGCTCCATCAAATGACGGAGCCGACTTCCGGGTGTCTGACTGTTCATTGGCAGAAAAAAATAGTGGTGGTAGAGTTGATATACACAAGTATACACGTGAATCCATATGCGCCACTACGTGTAAACACTAAGGGTTGCACGACTGTCGTAGCGGGTTTCGATTCCATGATCGTGACAAGCAAAAAGCCGGAGCCAGCGTCATCGCGTCGGCTCCGGCCAATAAAAAACCTGCCTGGTAGACGGGGTAATCCCGGTCTCAGAATTTATGGATGATGCCCATCCCCGCGACGAACTGGCTCTGCGATGAGGACGGCGCAGTCTGAAAGCCGTCGCCGACACTCGCCGTCGCGTCGATGATGTTGCCCGCACCATCGGTGCCTAGCGTCTTTCCATGGCTGCGCTGAAACGATTCGAGCGCGTAAAGGCTGGTGCGCTTCGATAAGCTGTAGAGTTGCGACGCCGAAAACTGGCTGTACTGTGCTTCATTGGTGATGCCGTTAGCCTTGCTTGCACGGGTATAGGCGTAACCGCCGGAGATATCCCATGCTGCTGATGCCTTCCAATGCAGCACAATGCCCGCCGTATTGAAAATTGCGGTATCACGAAAGCGCGAATTGACACCCGGAATATATTGCACATTCGAGTAGGATACCGAAACATTAAGCGCATCATTAAAGCGATAATTGCCGCCTGCGGCGATGCGCTGCTGGGCCTGTGCGGTCTGATAGCCGTTGGTCACCGCGGAAACGCCGGGCTGGCCACCAGAATTCGTGGTTGAATCCGCGCCGTATGCGCCGCCACCAGGCGTTGAGTTATTCACGCGTGTGACACCGGCCGCAAGACCGATCGGACCGACGGCATACTGAATCGCCGCAGCCCAGGTGGAACCTTGATTGACGCTACCCGGAACACCAGCGAACGCGTACGACCCTCCCACCGTGAATCCTGCGATTTTCGGCGACATGTACACAATCGAATTATTTGCCCGGTAATTGGTGTTCATCTCGTCGAGATCGCCCGGGTGAGACGCAGTGAAGCCGGTCAGCCAGTTGGTTGGACCATAAGGCGAAATCAGCGTGTAATACGGCGTGTACTGCCGTCCGGCGGACAGCGTGCCGTAGCCTGGTGTCGTCACGCCGATCCATGATTGCCGCGCGAATAGCGCATTGGCAAATTGCTGGGCGCCGGTGTTGACGTTGAAGCCGGATTCAAGCTGAAAGACGGTCTTGTACCCGCCGCCCAGATCTTCCGATCCCTTCAGGCCGAATCGGCTGCCGTACCAGACGCCGGAACCAAGCTTGATGTTCGAATGGCCGCCGCTCGTCGAACCGAGTGCGGTCTGACTGCTCTGATATAGCAAGCCGTCGTCGATGATGCCGTACATCGTCAGAGTGCTTTGCGCAAACGCAACGGATGACGACGTCAGCGCGGCACCGCACATCACACCAAGCGAGAGACTACGAATTTTTTTCACTTGATATCCTTATTAATTGTTATAAAACAGATTTCGTCTTATTTATGTGAAACGCTCAGACCAAAAATCGGCTCATTATCACCGCGCCTAAGCGACTGACAGCATCAGGAAGAGAGGCTGCAGGTTATCGGCATGCTCGATATTGTCCACCCATTCGACAATCCGCTCCGCGGTGCCGCCGCCAAGTACCGATGACGCGAGCCGCATGAACTTCGCACGCACCACCTCCGGGCCGACTGGATGCTGCGTGCTACCCAAGCGGTGCTCGATCCGACGCTCCATTTCACTACCGTCGGTCAATTGCGCCTTGACATGCGCCGTATGCCGTTTCGGTGCACCACCAGCATCAAGCTCGGCGTCGTGAAAGATCTCAATCTTCTCGATCAGCGCCAGGACGTCGGGGGCGGCAATGCGCTCCGGCTGATACTGATCGACGAAAGCATCGCCGTCGAGTAGCTTGACTGCTGCCGTGTAGTAACCGTTCATCTGAGCCGACACAACTTCAGTCGGCGCATACGCCCAGCCGATATTCGTGAAGCCTTTTTTGCTCAGGCCGATCCGCAGGCGGGCAACGCGAGTTGCCGTGAGGCCCTGCTTCATCATCTGGTCGAGCGCGTCGACGGTGGTATGCGCACTGGCGCAGGCGGCATACACCTTGAATCCCACCTGAGCGGTCTCCCATCGCTCGCCAAGCTCATCGAGAATCGTGGCGGGATCCGAATGACCATGAAGCGTGCTCATGAACCCGCCAAATGGCGCTTCGATCGCCACATCGCTGCCCGTGAAGCCGCCTTCTGCAAGATACGCGGCGATCACACCGCTTTGCGCGGCACGTCCCGCATGAAACCGCTTGGCCATGGCTCCGAGGCGCGCGGCGTAAAGTCCCGCAGCCTGCGTCGCGCCGATCGCGATCGCGTGCGCGGCAGCCCGAGCATCGAGCGTCAGCACGCTGGCAATAGCCGCCGAAGACGCAATCGTGCCCACTGTGCCTGTTACGTGATAACCGCTCGTTGAATGCGAAATGCCCGCGCAAATACCGACCCGAATGCCTGCTTCATAACCCGCGATGATCGCGGCAAGACATTGCGCGCCAGACGCCCCGCGCTGTTCCGCCGCCGCCAGCACGGCTGGAATGGTCACCGCACCGGGATGCAGCGAGGACGACACATGCACATCGTCGATCTCAAAACCATGAATTGCCGTGCCGTTGGCGAGCGCCGCGTCAGCGACACCCGCGCGGGACTTCTGTCCGAATAAGGTCGCGTCACGTCCGCCGAACAGCGTTGCCGTCTTTGCCGCGATGACACCCCACGGCTGCTGTGACCCATACAAGCCGCAACCCAGCGCGTCCAACAAGTACAGTTTTGCACGCGCGATGACATCGGCAGGAATGGCGTCGAATTGCAATGCGCTCGTCCACGCGCCGAGTGCTTCGGTTACTCTCACGCCGCTTCGTGCATAAATGGCGGGCGCACTCATGAGACTATTTCCTTTGCAAGTGTCGTCTGCTCGACTGCGTGCTCGTCGATCGTCACACCGAAGCCGGGCCCTTTCGGCACATTTGCATGACCGTCGCTCACCACGAAATCCGTTTCTCCAACGAGCGGATCGTGGCCCATCACCCCGAGCCCGAAGATAAACTCACCTGCCGGCATCACGTGTTTGCTCGGGCGGCTCGCATAGAAATGGGCACCGGCTGCGGCTTCCAGTTGCGACAGTACCGCCAGTCCGCCGCAGTTGATTTTCATCGACGCGGCCTCGGCCAGCGCTGCAATCTTGCACGCCGTCGTGATCCCGCCGTGTTTGTACAGCTTGATGCAAAGCACGTCGGCCGCCTGCGCCACGACGATCGCTTGCGCGTCGGTAAGCGAGCAGCATGCTTCATCGGCCATGATGGGCACACCGTGGCCGCCCGCGCGAATTCGTGCCATACCCGCGAGATCGTACTTGCCGACCGGCTGCTCGAGATAGTCGAGACTCGCACCCGCAAGTGCGTTGAGCACGTTGAACGTTTCGCTTACGGTCCAGCCGGTATTCGGATCCATTCCGATAGTGATGTCGCTGCCAACGCGTGCCCGCACGGCCAGAAAATTTTCGACGTCGCGGCGCCAGCCAGCGGGATGTCCTGCCTTCAGGCACAGCACCCGAATACCGAACTCACCGATCGCACGCTCCGCGTCAGCGATCATTTTTTTGGGGTCGTCGGCCATGCTGACTGACCATTCGAGCGGAATGCGTGGCTGACACAAACCGCCGATCAGATCATGCACGGGCAGATTCAATGCCTTGCCGAGCGCGTCGTGGAACGCATGATCGATCAGCGCACGCGCGTTGTAGTTCTGCGGCGCGGCTTCATCGAAAATGACTTGCAGTTGTTCGAGGTCGGTGAGACGTCGACCGATCAGTCGCGGCCCATACAGATCGCGTACCGCGGTGATAATGCTGCCATATGTATCGGCCATCGAATGATGCGGCGTGAGCGGACGGATCTGTCCGTAACCGACAACGCCCTGCGCATAAAGTTTCACCATCACCGGCTTTCCGAGCAGCGTACCGGTCTCGCCTGTGTCGTAAATGCCCGTCGACCGAAGCCGCTGGAGGCGGACCGGCAGGTCCGTGACGATTACCTCAAGTCGTTCAATGATCATCGCGTTTGACATTCCATATCGGGGGAGCGGTTGAGCCCTCGTCATCATCAAGCCTCGGTCGGCGAAAGGCGCTATTCAGTTGCCTGCGCCATTGGCGATCGAGACCAGTCCTTTGAATTTTGTCAGCTGATCCGACAGAAACGCCGCAAACTCCGGACCACTGCTGCCAACCGGCTCGGCGCCTTCGTCGACGATCTGCGTACATATTGACGCCTCGTTGACGGCTTCGTGCGCCGCTGCGGTCAATTTCTGCACGACCTCAGGCGGAGTACCTTTCGGCGCAACAAGCCCATACCAGGTTAGCGCTTCATAGCCGGGCACCCCGGCTTCGGCAACGGTGGGAATCTGCGGCGCGGATGGCAACCGCGTCTTGCTGGATACTGCCAGAGCTCTTAGTTGCCCCTGCTTCACGAACGGCGTCGCGGAAAGCACACTGGCAAACTGGAACGCGACCTGGCCTGACATCACGTCGACGAGCGCAGGACCCGCACCGCGGTACGGCACGTGAGTCATAGGCTGTTTCGAAAGACTCCAGAAGAGCACACCAGCGAGATGGTCCGAACTGTCCGTGCCGCCCGATGCGTAGGTGAGCGTACCGTGTTTTTGCGCCGCAAGCGAAAGCAGCGCTTTCACGTTGTGCACCTTGAGCGAGGGACTTGTTACGAGCAAAAAAGGGGCGCGTACCAGCAAGCTGACAGGGACAAGGTCCGCTTGAGGATCGTAGGAAAGCTTCATGAAGCTAGGATTGATCGCGTAACTGCTCGACACGATAGCCAGTGTGTAGCCATCTGGCCGGCTATGCGCGACCACGGTTGAAGCAATCGAACCGGCCGCACCCGTGTGATTCTCGACGATGACGGCCTGTCCAAGGCTGCGCGACATGTTCTTCGCGACGAGACGGGCGATGATATCGGTAGCGCCACCCGGCGATTCGCCGACAAGAATACGAATAGACTGACTCGGATAGGCAACATCCTGCGCACTAGCCGTCTGCAAGACAGTTGACGCAAACAGCGCCGCCACTAACACTGGGAATGCGGTACAAAATCGCCTCGATCGGGACCATCCTGAAACCATGCCTGTCTCCATGACGTTTGTGGGATCGTGACCGCTCGACAGCGGATTTGTGTTCTCGTGAATTTTATTTTATACACAAGTATACACGCGAATTCTTGACAGCAACACCGTGTTTACGCGGACCTGCCTGACCTTGGCTTCCCTTTCGATGGCATGAAGTAGCAATGTACAAGCCACGCCGAGGGCATCTTGGTGCGTACCGCGCACCGTTTGCTGAGGAGTCGCACAACGTCGAACTGCTGTGCCTCCAGGCCGGGCACCGGCCAGCCTCTATGCGGCAAGCCAGAATCACCACATCTGATAACCTGAGTTATCAGATGTGGTGATTCTGCCGTGTGACGCGCACCGCGCCTCCGATCGCGCCAGCCACGATAAGGACATTTATCGCGGCAACGATGTTTTTGACCGAGCTGAATCAGATTTTCTTGTGTTAGACGTGTATGCAAACCACCTTAGAGATCTCTCCCTGCGGCCTTGCTACGGGTGTGCTCTTAGCCCGGCGCACTGGAGTGCCCCCCGTGGGTCGCCTCATTACCGTCCGTTACACAACGCGCACGACCGCCTCCCGATGTTCACCGAGGTCGCATCCGCGTCCGACGCCTGCAATGGGTCGAGTTGGTCGCCAAATTGCGCTGACACCTCGTCGCCGACGTGTTGCTCCGCCTGCGACTGACTTAACGTCACGCTATTGGATGTGCGCGACCCATGCCCCGGCATTGAACTCCGTTTTTTGACTCTGACGCTGGGCCATGAGAATCATGTAACGACATCTACTGAACTCAATTTAGCCATGAGTCGGCGGCGCAACGGGGACCAATGCATGCTTCCTATCTGTTGCGAATTTCGCTTTCACTAGCGTTTCAACGCAGGAACGCGTCGTGTAGGCACCGCTTGGTATCGTCGCGCCTGCGAGCCCTATGAAACAGCGCGAGTTCCAAATTTTCATTTCCCGCCCGCCCCGGTCCCGCGCCTATGAAAACCGCCCCGATTACCCCGCGCCCGCCCGATGCGCTGGAACCTCCGGCCGACCTCGATGGTTGCGACGGTGCCACCGGGTGCACGGCCATTCGCAGATCGCCTCCCGCGATGACCTGGATGCGGTGCGTACCGGGCTCGCGCGGGTCGCCGACAAAAAGACCACCCTCGAAAATTACCGCAAGGAAGCCGAGCGGCTGCTGTTATGGGCAATCGCGCAACTGGGCAAACCCCTTTCGTCGCTGACACACGAAGACCTGCAACCGTTCCCACAATTCCTTAAGGATCTGCAACCATGCGTGCGCTGGGTCTCAGGTGGCGGGCGCAAATACCCGTGCCATGATCCGCGCTGGCATCTTTTCTACAAGACGCTCCGGCCGAGCAGCCAGTACCAGTCAATGGTGATCATCAACGCGCTGTTCACGTGGCTCGCCGAAGCCGGCCATCTGGCGGGCAATCCGCTGTCGATGTCCCGGCAGCGCGCGCGCCGGTCAAAGCCACGCATCACTCGCTACCTCGACCGCGAACCGTGGAACGAGGTGAAACTTCATATCGAAAGCCTGCCGAAGGACACCCCGCGCGAGCGGGAACTCTATCTTCGCGCACGGTGGCTGTTCACGCTGTTTTATCTCGGTGGTCTGCGCATCTCGGAGGCGGGCGGCAACACGATGGGGAGTTTCTTCTGCCGGCGCGATGCTGGCGGTCACGAGCGCTGGTGGCTCGACGTACTCGGTAAGGACGACAAGGAAGGGCTAGTGCCCGCTTCCGAGGAAATGATGGTGGAGCCGGGACCCACCGGCGCGAGCACGGCCTGCACGCCCTGCCCTCAAGACACGAGGACACGCCGCTCGTGCTACCGCTCGGAAATCCATGAAGCCGCTGACCCTCGCCGCGCTGCATACGATCGTCAAGGGAATCTTTGCCGGTGCGGCAGAGCGGCTCCGGCTGCACGGCGATAGCTTCGCGGCGCAGGCGGATCTGCTCGAACAGACTTCCGCACACTGGCTGCGCTACGCCGCAGGGTCGCACATGTCCGACGGCGGTGCCGATCTGCGGACCGTGCGCGACAACCTGCGCCAAGCGTCGCTGACAAGCACCAACGTGTACCCGCACACGGCAGACGAAGAGGGCCATCGAGAAACCGAAGACAAGTACCACATTGACCGGTAGGTCCCGGTCGACTGGCCAAGGATGTTGCCCTGAGAAGGGCTTTTCGCGCTACATTGCGCCGATCGCCCTGAGTAGGTGCTTTGTCTCCGCGAAGAGCAATAACTTACATCTTGGGTTATCAGGCGAGCGTGCATCGTCGCAATACGAACCGGAAACAATCGTTGGAAGGACTCGCGCATGTCCTCCGCACGTCCGAATACCGGCTTGAAGACTGTTTAACCGAAAGCAACGGCCACGCCAACCGCAGGTTCACATCATATTCATCCTGCCTCGTTGAAACAGGTCCACCGTCACGAGCTACCAAACTAGAAACAGTTGGCACCCTCCGGCTGCGCGTTTCAGACTCGCAACCTGCGACAAGCGCTCACAAATAGATGTTTCGAGAAAATTTCAGGCGATCGCGCTCAGGCACGTTCTGGCGGCGGTGCTTTATATTCGATCCTCCCGCCCGGCAGGAAAAACAGCATCAGCGCCCGACCCTGCACTGTCGGGAAGTGCTCGCTCAGCGGCGGAAAAACGCGCCAGCCGCCCCCCGTGCCGCAGAACATGGCGCCGGGTTCGAGCGGAATGATCATGTTGATCTCGCCGTTCGTATGGCAGTGGTATTGATCTTTTACGTCGCGCAGCAAGCCACTTTCGACGCTCATGCCAGCCGTTTGCTCGACCGGCTCGGAAATTCGGCCGCGCCGATAGTCGGGGCCTTCGATTTCGACATAGGCTGCCCATTGCGCCTCCACGCCGAGTTTCAGCAAACGGCTAAGCGTTTTATAGCCAGCCGTGTGCGTGCCGTAATGCTCGTTCAGATAAGCATTCAAATCAGTATCCAGCGGCATGCCGCGAATCGAGTCGCAGAGTTCGTGCACGACGTCGAGAAATTCCTGCTTGTGGTCTCCGCCAGGTAACATGGCGTTCTCCTTGATCAGCAGACCGGCAAGCACCAGTCCTATGGTTTGTGTTCGGGACAATCGTTCTTTCGAGACGTCCGGAAGCGTCATTCAGTTTAGCCGGGCGAGCACCCGGTGCAAGGCCGCCCCCACGGCAACCACCTGGCGCTCCGCCGGTTCGCTCCTCATTCTGCCGTCCTCATCCCATGCCTCATGAGCGAGTCCGAGCGCGAAGCTTTCGGGAACGACCAGCATACCGAGCTTGTCCAGCACCGTGCGCAGCGCGCTTTGCGAACGCAGTCCGCCAAGCGGCCCGGGCGATGCCGAAACCAGCGCGGCGGCCTTGCCCGATACCAGCGTCACGCCGGAGCGGCCATCGGGAAGCGGCCGGCTCACCCAGTCGATGGCGTTTTTCAGCAACGCCGTATAGCCACCGTTGTACTCGGGTGACGCGACGAGCAGCCCATGATGTTCGGCAACGCATTGCTGAAGTCGCCGGGCGGCTTCGGGTACGCCTTTATCGGCCTCCAGTTCCGCGTCATAAAACGGCAGCGGATAATCGGCGAGATTGACGATTGTCACCTGGCCGCCCGCTTCCGTCACGCCTCGCGCGGCCAGATCGAGAAGCCGGCGGTTCAACGAACCGCGGCGGACGCTGCAGCACAGAGCAAGTATTTTTAGAGTCATGGTCAGTATGGCGGATATCGGGGTGGATCGGTTAAAGCGGACTGTGCGTGTCCGTTCATCTCGCGGCTACGGGTTTGGACACGAGATCGAAGAAGCGGATCGCATTCTCGCTGCAGAGCTTGCGTTTCGTGTTTTCGCTGAAGCCGTCATGGCGTTCGATCAGGTCGCCGACCTGCTGCTCGCCGAGTGGGAACGGATAATCCGAGCCAAGCATCACGCGGTCCTCGCCCATCACATCGACCAGCAGCCCCAGCGCCTTGTCGTCGAACACTGCGCTATCCACGTGAAAACGCTCCACATAGGACGACGGCAGATTCGGACAATCCTCTCGAACGATATCGCGCTCACGCCATGCGTTGTCGACGCGTCCGAGCAAAAACGCGAAGCTGCCGCCGCCGTGCGCGAAACACAGCTTCAGATTGCGCGGCAACTGCTCGAAACCGCCGGAGAGTATCAATGAAAGGATGCCCAACTGAGTTTCCGCCGGCATCGCGACCAACCACGGCAACATCCATTTCTTCATGCGGCCGTCGGTCATCATGTCCCATGGATGCACGAGCACCGGAATGCCCTCGTGCGCACAGTGCGTGAGGAACGCCACCAGCATGTCGTCGTCGAGGTCGCGCTTGTCGACGTGATTGCCGATCTGCACACCAATGTGCCCCTGCGCAAACGCTCGCGATGCTTCATCGCAGGCGAGTTCGACATCCTGCAGCGGCACCTGCGCGAGCACTTTCAGCCGGTCCGGCGCGACAATGCATTGTTCGAGCGCGTGATCGTTCATGCGTCGAGCCCATTCGAGGGCTGAACGGGCCTCATGACGGTAGCCGAACATGATCGGCGTCGCGCACATCACCTGCACGTCGATGCCGATGCGATCCATTTCCTCGACGCGCCGGCGCGGATCCCACAGCGCGCGGCCAACCGGACGGAAGCGCTGCTCGCCGACCATGATCATGCCGGTGTCGCCGTTATCGTCCACGGTGAGCCACGGCGCGTCGTCGGCGCCGAGCCGGGCTGCTTCTTCGCGCGTAACGAGCGGGAAGAAGTGGGCATGCATGTCGATCTTTTTTAACATGATTGAACTGCCTTTCTCGCTTGCGTCCAGTACGGACGTCAACGGTTGATCAAGGTCGTCGTGAATTCGGCCTGCCCGATCCCCGACACCATGCACTGCACGTGCAGACCCGCGCGAAGCGGCTGCGCGGCAGTCGCCGCTCCCGCCATGATCAGACTGCCGGCGGGCAACGTCAGCCCCGCGCGATGCAACAGCCGCGACGCCTGCACAACCGAGCGCAATGGATCGCCGAGAATTGCGCCTGTCGATCCTGTCTGCACTTCACGGCCGTCGAAACGCAGCGCCACGCCTGCATTGCGCAGGTCCGTCACGCGGCTCGACCATGGCCCGACCACGAGCCCCGCCGACGAGCAGTTGTCCGCGACGACGTCTTCCAACGTGAAGCGGAAATTCTGGTAGCGCGAGTCGATGATCTCCATCGCGGGCGCGACACCATCCAGGTATCCGGCTGCCTCCAGCGCCGTCAGCGGCGCCGAGATATCGCGCGCCGTCAGGAAGCACACTTCCGGTTCGACGCGCGGGTGGATCAGGCGTCCGAGATCGACGGGCGCGCCGTCCTCTTCGAGCATCGCATCGGTGAGCCATCCCCAGATCAGGCTGCCCACACCCATCTGGATCATCTTCGCGCGGCTCGTAAAGCCGAGCTTGATGCCGATCACGTGCTCACCGCGCGCACTTCTCCGTTCGATCGACGCACGCTGGATGCGATACGCTTCGTCGACCGAGAACGGTTTGGTCATCGTGAGTTGCTCGATCGCGGTTGCGTGGCGTGCGGCTTCGTCGACACGTTCGGCTAGCAGGGCGAGATTCACGAGGCGACCTCCATGGACGGCGACTTCGCGCGCAACATGTCGAGCGCTACGTCGACGATCATGTCCTCCTGGCCACCCACCATCCGGCGCTGCCCGAGTTCGACCATGATGTCGAACGCTGAAAGACCGAACTTCGCCGCCGCGGCTTCCGTGTGACGCAGAAAGCTCGAATACACACCCGCATAGCCGAGTGCGAGCGTCTCGCGATCGACGCGCACGGGCCGCTCCTGCAGCGGTCGCACGATATCCTCGGCCGCGTCGATCAGTTTCTTCACATCGCAACCGTGATTGAGGCCCGCGCGATCCACCGCGGCGATGAAGACTTCGAGCGGCGCGTTGCCCGCACCCGCGCCCATGCCCGTCAGCGACGCGTCCACTCGGTCGCAGCCTTCGTTGAGCGCGACCATCGAATTGGCGACACCCAGCGACAGGTTGTGATGCGCGTGAATGCCGGTTTCGGTGGCGGGATCGAGCATGTCCTTGAATGCACGAAAGCGCTGCGCAACCTCATCCATATTCAACGCACCGCCGGAGTCCACCACGTACACGCAATGCGCGCCATACTGCTCCATCAGCTTCGCCTGCTTCGCGAGCGAGAACGGATCCGTACAGTGCGACATCATCAGGAAGCCGACGGTGTTCATGCCAAGCTTGCGGGCATATTCGATGTGCTGCTTCGAAATGTCCGCCTCCGTGCAATGCGTTGCAATCCGCACGACGCGCGCGCCTGCATCGTACGCGTTGCGCAGGTCGTGAACCGTGCCGATGCCGGGCAACAGCAGTGTCGCGACTTTCGCATGACACACCGTCGATGCAACCGCCTCGATCCATTCGAGGTCGGTGTGCGCGCCGAATCCATAGTTGAAGCTCGAGCCGGCCAGGCCGTCGCCGTGTGCAACCTCGATGCTGTCCACGCCGGCTTCATCCAGTGCACGCGCGATCTGCACAGCCTGCGCCACGCTATAGCGATGGCGCACCGCATGCATGCCGTCACGCAACGTCACGTCGGAAACGTAGATTTTCTTGCCACCCTGATTCATAGGAGATCTCCTGTTACGCGTGCAGACCGGTCAGCGCCAGTTGTTCGGCCGTACGCACCGCGGCGGAAGTCATGATGTCCAGATTGCCTGCATAGGCAGGCAGATAGTGCGCCGCGCCTTCGACTTCCAGAAACACGCTGACTTTCAGCGCGTATTCGCGACCCGGCAGACGCGCGGCGAACTGCGGCGGCACTGGCACGCGATCGAACTGGACTTGCTGCTTCAGCCGATAGCCGGGCACGTAGGCGGCCACGGCCTTCACCATCTCGTTCACAGATGCGTCGATGAGCGTCTGGTCGGCGTCCTCGTCGGTGAGGCAGTAGACGGTGTCGCGCATCATCAGCGGCGGCTCCGCGGGATTCAGAACGATGATCGCCTTGCTGACGCTTGCGCCTCCAACCGTTTCGATCGCGCGCGCGGTCGTCTCGGTGAATTCGTCGATGTTCGCGCGTGTTCCTGGCCCCGCGGAGCGGCTCGAAATCGATGCGACGATTTCCGCGTAATACACGGTCCGCACGCGTGAGACGGCCCTGACGACAGGAATCGTCGCCTGGCCACCACACGTGACCATGTTGATGTTGGGTGCATCCAGATGCTGGTCGAGATTGACCACCGGAACGACGAACGGCCCGATCGCCGCTGGCGTCAGATCGATCACCTTCACGCCGTGTTGAGCCAACACCTGTGCATGCTGCGCGTGCGCGCCGGCGGAAGTCGAGTCGAAAACAATCCTGATGTCCTTGAACACCGGCATCGCCACGAGACCGTCGATACCGTCAGCCGTCGTCGCGACATTCAGACGCGCGGCGCGCGCCAATCCTTCGGACTGTGGATCGATACCGACCATCGCCGCCATCTTCAGATGCTTCGCGTGACGCATCAGTTTGATCATCAGATCGGTGCCGATGTTGCCCGAGCCGATCACCGCCACGGAAATTTTCGCGTTGTCTTTCATCGCTTCGCCTTATTCCTCTGTCGCGAACACGGCCCGGACCGAACCAAGCCCTTCGATTTGCGCTGTCATTACGTCACCCGGCCGCACTGTGACCATCGGCCCGAGCGCGCCCGTCAGAATCACATCGCCTGCGTGCAGCGGCGTGCCGTATCGCACCATCGTGTCCGCGAGCCAGATGGCGGCGTTCAACGGATGGCCGAGGCACGCAGCGCCGATGCCGCTGCTCACCTGATCGCCACGCGACTCCATCAACATGCCGCAGTTCACCAGATCGAAATCGCGGAGTTTGACGGGCCGGCTGCCGAGCACGAACAGCCCGCTAGACGCGTTGTCGGCCACGGTGTCCACGAGTCCGATGTCCCAGTTGGCGATGCGGCTGCCGACCACCTCGATAGCTGGCAGCGCATAGGCCGTCGCGTTCAGTACGTCGACCAGCGTGTGCCGCTCCCAGCCGAGGTCATGTTCGAGCACGAGCGCGATTTCCGCTTCCACCTTCGGCTGCTGCGTGAGATGGAAAGGAATCTCCTGGCCGTCGACGAAGGCCATGTCGTCGAACAGTGCTCCGAAGTCGGGCTGATCGACGCGCAGTTGTGCCTGCACCGATTTCGACGTGAGCCCGATCTTGCGGCCCACCACGCGCCGACCCATGTCCTCGCGGCGCCGCGTGTTGATTTGCTGAACGCGATACGCGTTGGCGATCGCGTCGTCGCCGAGCGACGCAATCGTGTCGCGTACCGGCGCAATCGGCGCAAAAGGAACATTCACCTGCGCTTGCCAGAGTTCGTCGGCGATCCGCTCCAGCGTTTGATCGACGCGAGCCATCAGATCACCTTCACGCATACGTTGGTCAGCTCGGAATAGAAGTCCATCGAATGACGGCCGCCTTCCCTTCCGAATCCCGAAAGCTTGGCGCCACCGAAGGGCGTGCGCAGGTCGCGCACGAACCACGCGTTGACCCAGACGATGCCTGTCTCGATCTGCCGCGCGACGCGATGACCGCGTAACAGATTCGATGTCCATACGCTCGCCGCGAGACCATAGGGGCTGTCGTTGACTCGCCGCACGACTTCGCCCTCCGCATCGAATGGCGCCACGTGACACACGGGTCCGAAGATCTCCTCGGTGACCGTGCGTGCGGTATCCGGCAGACCTGTCCAGATGGTCGGCAGGATGAACGCGCCGTCGTCGCATGCATTATCGAAGCTGGGTACCGTGCCGCCCGTTACGACGATGGCTCCCTCTTCGACCGCCAGTCGACAGTAGCTCAGTACCTTGTCGCGATGGCCGCGCGAAATCAGCGGCCCGGTCGTCGTGCCCGCTTCGTACGGCGAGCCGACTCTGAGCGCCTCGGTCTTCTGTTTGAACGCCGCGATGAAGCGATCGAAGATCGGCCGCTCGACGTACACGCGTTCAGAGCACAGGCACACCTGGCCTGCGTTGGTGAAGCTCGATCGCACCACACCGTCCACTGCTGCGTCAAAATCCGCATCCGCGAAAACCACGGCCGCGTTTTTGCCGCCGAGTTCGAATGAAACGTTTTTTACGCCATCAGCAACGGCCTTCATGATTGCACTGCCGGTTCGGGACTCGCCCGTGAACGTGACGGCGTCGATGCCGGGTGAACGCGTCAACCACTCTCCCGCAGCGTTCGGGCCATGGCCGTGAACGAGATTGAACACGCCGGCGGGCAAGCCGACGTCGCGCATGACTTCGGCAAGCAGCGTCGCGGAAGTCGGCGTCTCCTCGGAGGGCTTTGCCACGACGCAGTTGCCCATCGCCAGCGCCGGCGCAACTTTCCACGTGAACAGCAGCAGCGGCAGGTTCCACGGTGAAATGATGCCGACCACGCCGAGCGGTTTGCGTGTGACGTAGTTCAGGTACTCGTCACCATCGGCGCCGACGGTTTCGAAGCACTCTCCGCCTGCGGTCTTGATCAGATCCGCAAAGGTGCGGAAGTTGGCAATGCCACGCGCGACGTCGAGCGTCCGGGCCTGCTGGATCGGACGGCCCGTGTCGGCGACTTCGGCTGCGACGAACTCGTCGAAGCGGGCCTCGATACCATCGGCGACCCGATGCAGCCACGCCGCGCGCTCGACGACGCTCATCTTGCCCCAAGGCCCCTGCAACGCGGACCGCGCTGCTTCGACCGCACGCTCGACGTCGCTCTGGCGAGCCTCGCACACACGCGACAGCTCATGTCCGTCGATGGGGCTGTGATTGGCAAACGTGTCGCCGGAATCGACGAACGTTCCTCCGATGAAGTGCTGTAGTCGCGCCGGCAACGCGATCTCGGCATACGATTGGTAATTCACGTGATCTCCTGCTATGCGTAGAGTTCGTGCCAGGGTCTGCTTACGTATGGACCCTAGTGTAGGCAAGCCTCTTGCACACGGATAATCAAAGATCGACTCGTCGGTATTCGTAACGGGAATAGCAAACCGAGGAATAAAAAAAGCCTGCATCCTCGAGAATGCAGGCCAAGCCCTCTATCTGCAGTGATCGCCGTTGTGCGGCGGATCAACCATCATTCAGCAATTAATCAGCGATCGTTCACGCACCAGCGCCGTGCCGTGCCTCCTTGCCAGGATGCAGCGCGCCGCAGTGCGGACAGGTGCGCTTTTCCATCGATTCGTAAAAGCTCGAAAAGACCGGCGGCAGATCGTCGACGATGCTTTGCAGTTGCAGCTCTGCGCGATACACGAGACCGCCGCATTGCTCGCAATACCATTCGAACGCATCCAGCATGCCCTGTGGACGCCGGAATTCGACGACGAGGCACGCGCTGCCCGGTTCAGGCCGCTGCGGCGAGTGGCGAACATGCGGCGGAAGCAGGAAGATGTCACCCTCCTTCAGGTCAACGCGATCGCACTTGCCGTCCACCATCAGATTCAGATACGCATTGCCTCTGATCTGATAGAAGAATTCCTCGAGCGGATCATCGTGATAGTCGGTGCGCTGGTTCGGGCCACCCACTACCGTGACCAGCAGCCCCGCATCCTGATAGACCTGCTGATTGCCGACCGGCGGCCGCAGAAGATGCGCGTTGTCGTCGATCCACTTATGGAAATTGAACGGCTTACCGTGCTTCAGCATTCGATGTCTCCGTCGCGGCCTCGCCGCTTGGTATTCGCTTCGCGCGGCAGATACGCCACGGCCTTAATCTCAATGACCAGCAGAGGATGAGGCAGTTGATGAACGGCCACTGTGGTGCGCGCGGGACCGGTCTCGTCGAAGTATTCGCCATAGACTTCGTTATAGCCCTGGAAGTCGTTCATGTTGACGAGAAACGACGTCAGTTCGACGAGGTTGGACAGGTCGGCGCCCTGCGAGCGGAGAATGTCGCGAATGTTCTCGATCACCGCGCGGGTCTGCTCGCGGATATCGACGCTCGCGGTGCCCATCTCGTCAGCATGACCGCCCTCGAAACTATTGTCGGGCCGGCGCGAGCTGGTGCCGGAGATAAACAGAAAATCGCCGGCGCGCACGACGTGCGGAAAACGCCCGCGTGGCTTGGCCTTGTGGGCGAGAAGCTGCCCCTGTACTGCTTTGTCCATTCCTTGTCACCTCATGTAATGACTGATACCGCTCTGTATGGGGACTTCCATTCGAGTCTAGACATACGCACATCCGCTGCACAATGAAATGTCGGGTCATGGGTATTCAAACACGGAATACCAGCGCGTTCGCGACCGCACACACTCGATTGTTTGCTTCGTTCCGCGCCGGCCGCAGCAGATTTCTGTGCCGACGCTGCGCATTTCAGCCTTCGTTTCGCAAAACGTCCTTTCGCCTGCAATTTTTCCACCGGAACATAAACGCGTGGCGCCATTCAGTCATTCAAATAATTCCAGGCGCTCACGCGATATTTATTTCGGAAGATCTTCTGTTCGTCTGCGCATCAGGCAATTCCGGGCATCCGGGCGATCGTCCCCGATGCCGGCGCGGCGCCGATCCGCCCTCCAGAAGATATCCCACTCGACAAAGTTCTGGAGACACTATGAAACGTTGGGCCTTGGGGCTGCCTCTCGCCTGTACCTGTCTGCTCGCGCACGGGCAGAGTTCGGTCACCCTGTACGGCGTCATCGATGCCGGCCTTCAATATGCCAATAATGTGCAAACAGCGGTGCCTGGCGGCAGGCCGCACGACGCGAGCCAGTTTGCGTTGACGGACGGCAACTCCACCGGCCTGAGCGGTAGCCGATGGGGCCTGCGCGGCGTGGAAGACCTTGGGGGAGGACTCAAGGCAGTCTTTGTTCTGGAGAATGGATTCAACATCAACAACGGCACGCTGGGCCAGGGCGGTGCCGAATTCGGCCGGCAGAGCTACGTCGGTATCTCGTCCCCTTATGGCACGGCCGTCGCGGGCCGCATGTACGATCCGTACGTCGACTTCGTTCAACCGTTCGGTGCAAACGCGGTGTTCGCCGGCTTCCCGGGGTCGCACCCGGACGACTTCGACAACCTGAACAACTCCGGCCGCATCAACAACGCGATCAAGTTCACCACGGCGAAGTTCGGTGGTATCAGTGCCGGCGTGATGTACAGCCTCGGCGGCGTGGCCGGCAACGTCACGCAGAACCAGATATGGGGACTCGGTGCCGGCTACGAAGGCGGTGGTTTGCGTCTCGGCGCCGGCTACCTGAATGCTCGCGATCCCAACGTGTCGTTCTATGGAAACACCCCGAACAAGGGCGGTGCGACGACCAACAACATCGGCTCGTTCGGTTCCGCGACGTCGCCGCAATCCAATCCGGTCTTCGCGGGATACGCTTCGGCCAAGACACTGCAACTCGCGGCGATCGCGGCGGCCTATATGGTCTCCTCGACCACGGTCGGCTTCGTACTAACCGATACCAGCTTCGAGCACCTGGGATCGTCTTCGGGTCCGAATCCGGTTGGCTATTCGGGCAACGCCGAGTTCGTGAGCGCCGAATTCAATGCCAGCGTGCGCGTCACGCCGTGGTGGCTGATCGGCGCCGCATTCGACTACACGCGGCGAAACTCGATGAATGATGACGGCGGTGCACGGTATCTGCAAATCGATCTGGGCACGATCTATAGCCTCTCCAAGCGGACGGATCTGTACGCGGTCGTCGTGGCCCAACACGCGACGGGTATTGACTCGCTGCATCAATCGGCCGTAGCGAATATCAGCGGATTCGGTCCGTCGTCCACCGATAAGCAACTGGGTGCACGAATCGGCATCCGGCACAAGTTCTGATCATCAATGCGAAGGCTGACAGAGGCGGATCGCGAAGCGCCCTCCGCCTCTGTCAGCCTTCGCTCAAGTGAGTCGCCATTGGTCAGCGCGGCGCCAACTACGCTTGCCGGCGTCGGCGGTTGCGTCGCAGCGTCACGACCGGCGACTCACCGAACAACGTCTGATAGGCCGCGCTGAACCGGCCAGGGTGGCTGAAGCCGAAACGGAACGCAATATCAGTCACCGAACCGAGCACGCTTCTTCGGTCAGCGCCTTTTGCGCCGCCTGCAGCTTCAGTTTGCGCAGCCACGCGGACGGCGTCGTCTCCCCCGCATTTCTGAAGCCCGCCTGCAGACTGCGTACGCTCACGCCCAGTGCATTGGCAACCTGCATGACGCCCACGCCCGCATCCACGCCGTCGTCGAACATCTGCTTGGCGGTCGTCACGAGTCGCGGTGCGGAGGCGGGCGCCGGCTTCGCCAGCTCGGCACTGAAGTTGTGAGGAATGGAGTTCAGGATGGCCGAGATCAGGAATTCGTCGAAGGCCGCGCGCGCCTGTTTCGAAGCGGAGCCAGGCGCCGCCGCGAGCGAAATGGCGACAGCGATCGAATCGCGCCAGATGCGCTCGAATGGCTTAGGCACCGCCTGCAGATCGAAAGCAATGGGCCGTTCGAGCGGATAACCCAACCACGTCGCACAGATCCGTTCGAGCCGTTCAATATCGACGCGCAGCGACTGCTGCGCAAAGGCCCGGTCGAAGTCCAGAATCGTCTCGCGCTCCGGAGAAAGCGGCATGATCTGCCCGGCTTCCACGTCGCGTGAGTTCCGTTCTGCACGACGCGTGCCGCGCCGGATTGCGCGGTCATCATCAGCAACAGGTTCGGAAAACGCCTGGCATCAATCGTGACCGGCGCGCCGTACTGCAATGAAACGACCGGCTGCACATCGCTGCCTTCGATCATCAGACGGGCGTCGAACGAGGCCGACTTCAGGCTCACCGTGTGTTCGCAATACACGTCACTGACGGCGCCCACGATAGTATCGAGATCGTTCGTGCGCTCGACGGCGCGCTGCATGAGCGTTGAATACGCCGGAAACATCATCATCACCTTCGGTATGGAGATGAACCGCCTGCCTGCGCCCGCTCGCCTTTTCCGCTACGACGGCACGGCTTCCCGCAAACATTCGATGAACAGTTCGCAAGCCGGTGTCAGCACCTTGCCGGAACGGACCGAATATCCGACAGTGCCGAAGGCCCCGGTCTCGCGGATATTCAGGATCGTCAACAGTCCCGAGCGGACGAACTGGATCGCGGCCACGTGCGGCATCACACCGATTCTCGGTGCATCGAGCAGCAGGCCGAGATTGGTCAGCACGGACATCGACTCGACAAGATCCGCCGGCAGCGACAGGTCCGCTGCGCGAAACATCCGCTCGACCGCCTGCCGCAGTGGAGATTCGGACGTCGGCAGAATCCACGGCAACGACGCGAGATCGCGCAGCGTCGCACTGGTCGCTTTCGCAATGTCATGACCGGCACCCACCACGACTGCGAGTGAGTCATCGAACAACGCATGATGATCGAGAGGAAAAGCATCGGATAGCGACAGACCGGTTTCGGGCAGGCGGCCAACGACGACATCGAGTTCTCCGGTGGCAAGCGCGGGGAACAGATGCGCGGTGGGGCCCTCGCGCACGGTGACGAGCACCTGCGGCGAGCGTGCCTTGAGCTTCGTGATCGCGAGCGGCAGCAGATGCGCCGAAGCCGAAATCAACGTGCCGACAACGACATGGCCGGCCTCGCCGAAGCGGAACTGATCGAGTTCTTCGGTCAGATAGCGAAACTCCGCGAGCAGCGACTTCACGCGCCGCGCGACCATATGGCCCAGTTCAGTGGGAAACACGCCGCGATTCGAGCGGGAAAACAGCACGCCCTGAAAGCTCGTTTCGAGTTCCTGGATCACCTTGGTCACCGCAGGCTGTGAAAGCCGCATTTCGTGGGCAGCGCGCAGGATCGAACCCGTTTCCATGACACGGTCGAATATCAGTAGCTGGTTCAACTTGAGGCTGCGACTCAATCCGATCTGGCTAAGCCGGTGCGGTTTCATGCCGTTATCATCCGTCTCTGTGCTTAATCAGGTCGCATGGTATCACCGGCGATCCGCAATCATGCACCCTCTCACTCGCGAGGCTTGCCCGCGGACGGTAGCCACGTCGGCACCGGAATCCTTTTTCGCTCGCTGGTGGAGCAGTAGTTGGGACCACCGAGACGACCCGTGGGAAAGAATCGGTCGAGCTGTACACGCAACCGCTCTTCGTCGAGCAGATCATCGCGGAAGGTCATTGCCAGTATTTCGCCGAACACGATCGCACGTTGCGCAGAAATATCGAGCAGGCGGAACAGCCGACACTCCCAGGAAATCGGCGCCTCGGCAATGCGCGGCACACCGATCATTGTCGAGGGCGCGAGCGTCAGTCCGACCGCTTCCGGCTCGGAGACGTGCGCGGGAAAATCGCTGCCGCACAGCACGGCCTTGTCGACGATCGAATCGTCGACCATGTTCACGACAAACTCCTCACACCGCATGATGTTAGCGAGCGTGTCCTTCTCCTCGCCGACACGATGACTTTCCTCTCCATAGCGCACGATGGCGATCGCGAACAGCGGTGGATCCTCGCCCATGTAGTTGAACGCGCTGAACGGCGCCGCGTTACAAAGGCCATCGGCCGCGAGACTCGTGACCAATGCAATCGGGCGCGGGCCCACACTGCCTGTAATCAGCCAGTACTTCTGCATTTCGCTGAGCCCCGCCATCGGTACATGCTTCATCAAACACTCCGTATTATCGTTTCGTGTGAGCCTTGATCGTTGCAGCCTGCGTTCACTGCGTAACATCCGTATCGCGGGTCTCTCTCATGCAGAGCGCGCCGATCAGCACCGCGATGCCTCCGACCACGACCGCATACCAGATGCCGCCATAAACGTTTCCGGTCTTCACGGCAACCGCCGTCATCATGAATGGTGCAAGGCCACCGAACACCGCGGCGCCGACGTTATAGGGAATCGAGATCGATGTATAGCGAATCTTCGCGGGGAAGAGTTCCACATAGTATGCCGACATCGGACCGTAGGCCATTGCTCCCCAGATCATCAGCAACGCGATCAGCGCGAACATCAGTGGACGGTTGATCTTGTCCGCCGCGACGCTCGCCGGATAGCCGGCCTCGACCAGCGCGGCTTTCAGCGCACTCACATCGAATCGATCGAATGTGCGGCTTCCAATCTCGATCGAAAACGCCCCATCATGACGCGGCACGACGGTATAAGACAGCCCGACTTGAGTGAAGAAGTCACGCGCGCGATCGCAGGCCGTGGACGGCGAACCGAACAACCCGGTATTGCAATTGCCGGCCTCGATGCGAATGTTGGCCGACTGCTGGAAGGCCACGAGTTCGGGGTTCACCGCTCTCGAGAGTTGCGAATAGATCGGAACAAACGTCAGCACCGCGAGACCGCATCCGGCAAGCACGATCCACTTGCGCCCCCACTTGTCGGAAAGCCAGCCGAAGAACACATAAAGCGGCAGGCTTATCATCAGCATGATCGCCATGAAGCCATACGCGAGTGCCGGCGGCAGCTTCATCGTGGAGGTCAGAAAATACAGTGTATAGAAGTTGCACGTGTACCAGATGAGCCCAACCGCCGCCTGGGCGCCTAACATCACGGCCAGCATCTTGCGCACATTGGCCCAGACCAGCAGACTCTCCTTGACGGGAGAGACCGCGAGCCGATGCTCGGCTTTCATCCTCGTAAACACCGGCGACTCGGAGAGCGTGGTCCGGATATAAGTAGAAATTGCCAGCAGGACGAGCGAAATGAGAAACGGCAAACGCCATCCCCAGTCGGCGAACGCTTCGGCGGAAACAAATGCCCGGCACAGAAGCGTAATGCCAAGCGATAGCAGAAAGCCGAACGTGGCGGTGGTCTGAAGAAAACCGGTCGTGAAGCCACGCCGCCGCGGCTGTGAATGCTCGGCGATATAGGTGGCCGCACCGCCGTATTCGCCGCCGAGCGCGAGCCCCTGCAGCATCCGTAGCAATACGAGCAGCACCGGCGACGCCCACCCGATCGTTTCGAACGTCGGCAAGGCTCCGATCCCCGCCGTGCAAAGTCCCATCACCACGATCGTTACGAGGAAGGTCGCCTTGCGTCCCGCCTTGTCGCCGAAGCGCCCGAATACGACGGCGCCGATTGGCCGGATAACGAAGCCCACGCCGAACGTGGCAAGTGACGCGAGGTAACCGGCAGTCGCACTGCCCGCCGGAAAGAAGTGTCCACTGAAAAATACCGCGAGGCTCCCGTAGAGAAAAAAGTCATACCATTCAAGCACAGTGCCCACGGATGCACCGACCACGACCTTCAACTCTTCGCGTCTCGATACCGCCACCGGCCCGCCATGGGCAATGGATTCGAAATTCATCTTGTCTCCCTGCTCCGTCCGACGTTATTGGAAATGTTGCTCGCGGCACGGCGAATATCCGATGTGCCCAATATGGAGCCGAGTCTAGACGCACAGAAATTACGTCGGTAATCAAAGATTCGGGCGCTTCTATTCGAAATGGGAATAACGGAACGTCTGGGATGGGGAACGCAAAGGTAAGCGATTCGTCGGCATGGTTCCGCCGGCGATCAGAGGTGGCCTCACTCGTTCGGACAGTCTTCTAAGATTTTTAAGTGGAACGTCCGGGGCAGTCATGCTGCCAATTTGATCGCAGGCAGCGTCGCGAAGTATGCCTCATCCGGCGTCTGATCCGCCAGGCTCGAATGGGGCCGTTTCCAGTTGTACAGTTCGATATATTCACTTATGGAGCGCCGGGCGTGGCTGACCGATTCGTACGCCTTCAGGTAGACCTCTTCGTACTTGATGCTGCGCCACACCCGTTCGACGAACACGTTGTCGCGCCAGCTTCCCTTGCCATCCATCGACAGCCGGATACCTCGGACCAGCACGGCCTCGCTGAACGCGTTCGCCGTGAACTGGCTGCCCTGATCGGTGTTCACGATGTCGGGCTGCCCGTAGCGCGCGAACGCTTCCTCGAGCGCCTCGACGGCGTGCGTTGCTTCCAGCGTGATGGCCACCCGATGCGCAAGAATTTTGCGAGTCGCCCAGTCCACCCAAGGCCGTCAGGTACACGAATCCGGGCGCCATCGGGATGTAGGTCGTGTCCAGTGCCCACGCCTGATTGGCTCGCTCGATCTTCATGCCACGCAGCAAGTACGGCCAGATCTTGTGCGGCGCATTGTGTCGGCTCGTGTTCGGCTTGCAGTACAGCGCCTCGATGCCTATGCGCTTCATCGGCGTGCGCACACGCCTGCGGCCAATCTCGTGCCCCTCGCGGCGCAACACGCGCGCGAGCATCCGTGCTCCAGCAAACGGAAACTTCATGTGCAGTTCATCGATCCGGCGCATCAGCAACTGGTCCGCCTTGCTCACCGGTTGCACTCGGTAATACACGCTCGATCTTGCGATACCAACGAGCCGCGCCTGCTGCGAGACCGGTAACGCGTGCGTACGATCGATCATCGCTTTGCGCTCAGCAATCCCGCTTTGTTGAGCGCGCCGCTTAAAAAATCGTTCTCCAGGGTGAGCCGGCCGATCTTCGCATGTAGCTCCTTCAAATCGACTTGCGGCTCGCTCGACGCCGTGCCGCCTGCGCCGAACACGTCGGCAGCACGTTCCTGCAACTGCCGCTTCCATTCGGTGATCTGGTTCGGGTGCACATCGAACTGCTGTGCCAATTCGGCGAGCGTGCGCTCACCCTTGACCGCCGCCATCGCCACTTTCGCTTTGAACGCGGCTGAGTGCGTCCGTCGGGTTCTCTTCGTCATCTTCCGGGTTCCTTTGTCGGCATTATCGCCGGCTCAGGCCCCAAGCGCTCCACTTATCCTACTGTCCGAATTTCCGCCGCCACCTCTGACCTCCCTTTCTTCGTCCCTGCCTTCATGGTGGGGACTGCAAGGTCAGGAGGACCTCGGAAACGGTACAAGTGCGATTTTCCAACTGGAAAATGGCTTTCTCCCGAACTCCGGTATGTCGGGAAACGGCGGTCGGCTATTCGGACGGTCCGCCTGGGTTGGGCTCAAGTCTCCTGCCGGAACCGTAACGTTCGGTCGGCGGATCAACATGACGTACATCAGCTTGCTCAAAACTGAAGTCATGGGTGCAAGCACCTACTCGATCGGTTCACTTGACCCATATCTGTCCAACGCACGTAGCGATAATTCAGCCAGCTACTTCGGCATGTATCGGAATTTTGTCCTTGGCGTCACCTACAGCTTTGGTCACGATACGCAATCGATCGCGGGAGCAAACGGCAAGGCAACTTACAACCCGGGAGCAACCAACTGCCCTGGTCAGGTTCCCGGTGATCCGCTCGCCTGCCGGCAAATCACGGCGCTGATTGGTTACTGGGGGATACGGTTGGAGGTCAATTTACCTATGACGAGATCCGCGGCGGCCCGGGAGCGATACCCGGCACGTCTGCGTTTGAACCGTCTTCGCCTGCTCCTTTTCCTTCGAGCGGCGACAAAAACCGCACGCTACATGGGTAGCGAGTATGCAAAGATAAGGAATCCCCTCCTTGAAGACGGAGTCATCCATCGCGCACGCGTACCGAGTCAGTCTACGAGACAAACATCTATTACGGCGGCGGCGCCTATCTATTGATGTCCGACTTGCGTCTCGAAGGTGAGTTCGCACGGATCACGACAACCGATGACAAGAATACGAATTACTACATTATTAGAGTAACGTATCTTTTCTCAAAGCGAACTTCAGTCTATTCAATGTTCTCGTTCATGCAGAACAACAGCAACGCGTCGTGCTCCGTGGGCGCCGGCAATTACACCGTCCCGGGAGCGAAGCAGGTCGGGATGGCGTCGACGCGCTCGCTGAAGCTGTCAAGGTCACGCTAGGCCCCGGTGGCCGCAACGTCATCGTCTAGCGGCCCTCCAGCGCGCCGCTCGTCGCGAATTCCGGCGTGGTCGTCGCGGGCTCAGTCGACCTGACCGACCTCTACTCGGAAATGGGCACGCAACTGCTGCGCGAGGTGGCCACGCGCACGAGCGAAGTGGCCGGTGACGGAACCAGGACCGCGACAACGCCGGCGCAGGCCATCGTCGTCGAAGGCAACAAATGCGTGAGCGCCGGCTACGATCCGATGGCGCTCAAGCGCGCGATCGAAGACGCGGGAAAACAGGTCGTCGAGGAACTGCACCGGCTTGCGCGTCCGTGCGCATCGTCCGATGAAATGCGCCAAATCGCGACCATTTCCGCGAGCGGCGATGCCAGCATCGGAACGCTGGTGGCCAAGGCCGTCGACCGCGTCGGCAACGAGGGCGCGATCAACATCGAGGACGGCTCCAAACTCGACGACGAGTTGGAGACTGTCGACGGTTCCCCACTCGATCGGGGCTTCGTGTCGCCGCTGTTCGTCGACGAGGATCGGCGCGATGTCGTGCTCGACGAGCCGCGCGTCCTGCTGTGCGACATGAACGTGTCGTCGGTCGCGCAACTGTTGCCCGTGCTCGAAGCGGTGATGGCGACGGCCAAGCCGCTGTTCGTCATCGCGAACGAGATCGAAGGCGAGGCGCTCACGACGCTCGTCGTCAATCATTTGCGCGGAACATTCAGGTCCTGTGCGATCCGCTCGCCGGGGTTCGGCGAAAGCCGAACCGAGAAGTTCGTGGATCTCGCAGTTCTCACGGGCGCCACTGTCATCTCGCCGAAGACCGTCCGCGCCCTCGAAAACGCGACGCTCGCGAGAGATATCCCGGTTCCCGCGCAAAGAGCATCCGTACGTGCCAAGTTCTCCGACCACGCCGGGTGGTCGAGGCACTCGCGCTTGCGCACCTCTTCGTGCTGCCTCCCGCGTTCTGAACCGCGTCGGCACCCGGAATAACACAACTATCGCGGCTCAATAGCTGGCCCGCACGTTCCCCTACCGACGCTTCGCCGGTCGCCTTGCGTCAGCCGACGCGAGGCGACCGGCGAATGTGGTTCGCTACGCCTTCATCGCAGTGGACTTGCACCACTTGCTCCTTGCCGGTCTCCCGGCGCACTCAGAACTTGTGTCGAATCCCGATACGGACAACCAACTGGCTGGTCGCGCCACTGCCCGAATTGCCGACAAACATGCTTGCGGCACCGACTTCCGCCTGCACTGGAACGGCCTTGCCCCCGACCATGTTGCTGCCAGAAGCATCCTGGTACACCACTGCGACATAGGTATCAGTGCGCTTGGAGAGCAGGTAGTCAATGTCGCTGTTGATCTGATTCCAGCGACCATGCACAGCGCCGTTGAGCGTCGAGTGAAAATATCCGAGCGCGGCGTTCAATGTACTAGTAATAAAATAATTGGCACCTATCTCATAGCTCCGGACCGCCGATGATTTGCCCGAGAGCGGGAAGAAACGCGTGTTGCTAACATTGCCGAAGACGGTGGCCCGCCCCTCCACATAGTGCGCGCCGACTGCGTAGGTCGTGAGCGCCCGCACCCCGTTAGTGGAGACATTGGCGATGGTGATCGTGGATGGGGGCACGCCCGCGGTTGGATAGTCGATGTTGGTATAAGCTGCGCCCATGCCGAAGCGGCCGTTGTCATAGTTCGCGCCGAAGCTGTACGTACGCGCCGAGCCGGCGCTGGCCGGCGTGGTGGTGGGCGCGGCGCCGCCGAACGCGCCCGCTAGCGTCGAGAAGCCGTACATTGCGCCGAACGTCAGCCCCCCAAAATTCGCACTGGAGAACTTGACCGAGTTGTTGAACAAGGACGAAGCTTCCTGATCGACCAGATTGATGTGAAAACCCAGGTTGCCAACTGCGGACGCCACGCCCATCGAGTAAGCGCCAATATAGTCGGTCGAGAGCGAGAACTGACGCCCGAACGTCAGCTTGCCCACACCCGCCTTGCTGAGTCCAACGAACGCGGATCTACCGAACATCGCGCCGCCCTGCTGGAGCGTGCCGTCTCCGACGTTAAAGCCATTTTCCAGCACGAAAACCGCTTTCAGCCCTCCGCCGAGATCCTCGTCGCCTTTGAGGCCCCAGCGACTCGCCTGCGCCACGCCGTTGCCGAAGCGTAGCGCGCTAGCCGAAGTGCCCGTCGAGGTGGCCGTATGGTTCACATAGGTCAGCCCGGCATCGACAATGCCGTACAAGGTAACGCTGCTTTGTGCGTGCGCGCTGATGCCCACAGCCGACAAAATCGCCGCCAGGTAAGGTTTGCGTATCATTTCATCTCCTTAACTTTTTATAATTAGCACTACGTCTTAAAACAAACGCCTGCGAACGCCATGATTTCGTGCGATCGTCAGCCGCATACCGCAGAGAGGTAGTACATTCGACCCTGCTGGTGACTTGCGCCACATGATCTCATCAGCTTTCCGCGTACCATCAAGGGGCCTCTCCCGCCAAAGCTTCGCTATTGACTGCCAAGCCCCAATCAGTGCGTCCCGGCACCAGCATCCGGCCGTCGGGCTGCTTCATTCGTTGGCAAGTTCCAGAACGATGTTGCCGTGAACATCCAGCGCAGCGCTGCAGTCGGGCGGTACGACGACGCTGGTATCGTATTCTTGGATCACCAAAGGTCCGGATCGTGGGTCCGCCTTCAGATCCGTTCGACGAATCACTGGTGTCAGCCGGCAACGCTCGCGTTCCCCAAAGTACACTGGGCGCTCGACCGGAGCGGTCAAACCCGCCGTTTCTGCCGCCCACCCTTTATAATGGCCAGCTTGTCGCGAGACCGAAGCGATGAGTCGCACGGTAACCAATTCAAACGCCCTGTTTTCGCCGCGGTGTCCGTAGGTACGCTCAAACTCCTTTTCAAAGCGCTGCTCCACCGCGCGCAATTCTTCTTCGGTCAACGGCAGTTCGGCCAGCGGAATGGTGAGCTCGGAAGACTGCCCACGATAACGAAGATCGACCGATGGCATGGTGGTCACCGCCTCCGGCGCGTACCCCTCCTCAATCAGAACCTTCACCAGTCCGGCGCGCATTTCCTCGATCGTCGCATTGACCTGATCGAGATCAATCGTTTCGGTGGAAGTCAGAACGGTCCTCGCGGCATGCTGCTCGACATCGGCTCGCAACAGACCGAACGCGCTGAACACTCCCGGTGCCGGCGGCACCACCACGCGTTTGATACCCAGCTCCCGCGCAACGCCGACAGCGTGGATCGCGCCCGCCCCGCCAAACACCATCAGGACGAAATCAGCAGGGTCGCGCCCGCGCTCCACTGAAACAGACTTGATCGCCCGCACCATGTTCGAATTGGCGATCTGGTGAATTCCATAGGCCGCTTCGAGTAGCGACAGTCCGCCTCCTTCCGCAACATGCGTGCGAACTGCTGCCTCCGCAAGTTCGCGTTTAACGACGAGGGCCCCCCCCGCGAGCGAGTCGTCGTTCAGGTAGCCGAGAACGAGATTGGCGTCCGTGACGGTCGGCAGGTCGTTGCCCTGGCCGTAGCATGCCGGGCCTGGCTGCGCCCCCGCACTGCGTGGACCGACTCGCAGTGAACCACCGGCGTCGATCGTGGCAATGCTGCCGCCTCCGGCACCGACCTCCGAAATATCGATAACCGGGATACGAAGCGCGTAGCCATTGCCGCGCATCAGACGACTGCTGATCGAAATGGCCGAACCGACTTCATACTCGGTCGCCCGCAGGATATCTCCCTGCTCGATGATGGACGCCTTGGTCGTCGTGCCGCCCATGTCAAGCGTGATGACATCGGGATAATCGCAATCGCGCGCCAGCCGCGCCGCCGCGACCACGCCCGCGGCGGGCCCCGACTCGATGATGGTCACCGGCCGCGCCGCGGCGGCGGTCGCGCTGATCAGCCCGCCGTTCGATTGCATCACGAGAATGGGCGCCTTGCTACCGTTCTGATCGAGACGGCTGCGCAGCACCTTCAAATAATCTCCGATCAGCGGCGCGACATAGGCATTGACAACGGTTGTGCTGGTGCGCTCGAACTCCAGCATCTCGGGAAGTACTTCGTGCGACAGCGAGACGTAAACGCCTGGCAGGCGTTCATTGATGTATGCCCCGACTGCCTTTTCGTGGCAGGCATTCCGATACGAGTGGAGAAAACAAACCGCGACCGCTTCGACGCCTTCGGCGACCCATTGATCGATCAAAGGATCCAGATCTTCCACATTCAACGGAACCAGCACGTTGCCCTGAGCATCGAGCCGTTCGGTAACGCCGAAGCGCCATTCGCGCTCGATCAGCGGCGGCGGCTTCTGCCAGCCAAGATCGTAAGACATCGGAATGCGGATACGGCGCAATTCGAGTACATCGCGAAAGCCCTCGGTCGTGATCAACGCGGTACGCGCGCCTTTACGTTCGAGGATGGCGTTAGTCGCAACCGTCGTTGCGTGCATCAGCTCGTCTATCTGCGCCGGGGCTAGGTTCATCTCCGCGCAGAAGGCGGCGACGCCGTTCACGATGGCGCGGGAAAAATCGGGCGGCGTGGAGGGAACCTTGCGTTTGTACATGGTGCCGTCCGTACAGACAAACACCAAGTCTGTGAAGGTTCCGCCAATATCCGCTCCTACACGGAATCGTTTGTCGACAGGTTTCATTGTTGTCCCCCATTGTTTTTGATCTGCCGCGCTTGCTTGCGCAAGGCGTCCGTCGCCTGTTCGTCGACACGCCACGGTTTCTCGAGCACGACAACGCCGTAATCTCGCCGCGCTGCCTCGATGGAGACCTTGTCGTTACGCACATCGAGCAACAGCATGGCCGGGTCACGATCAAGCGGGTCTCCGTAGCCGCCGCCGGCCGCGGTCACGTGGCGAAACGCCTGTCCACACGACAGACCTCGTGTGAACTTGGTGGGTAGCTGCTGCCAGCCGCCAGCCGTTTCAAGAAGGTTGTTCGAAGGCGCTCCCGGTTGACCTTTACTGAGCCCGAATGGCGGGTGAGTACGCCGGTCCGAGCGAAGCTGGAAGGTCGCCCGCTGGCCAAGGAAGCGGAATTGCCGCTGAATCGCCAGGCCGCCCCGCCAGGTTCCCGCGCCGCCGCTATCGGTCACCAGTTCATAGCAATCGATACGTACAGGCGCCATGCACTCGATCATTTCGACGGGTGCGTTACTGATATTGGCCGCCGGATTCGCCACGCCGTCGACCCCTTCGCGCTGATAGCCGCCGCCCCATGCGCCCATCAGCGCCTCGCGGAAAAGGACAAACCTGCCTTCACTATCGTAGCCACCGATGCTATAGCTGGTAGTTCCGCCCTCGCCCGCCGCACGCGGTCTGAGCGGCACGGCTTGAGCCAGCGCGCCGAAAGTCGCATCGATCAGGCGAAATCCGCTCAGTCCGCGAGCGGCTACCGCGGCGGGCCGTCTTGGATTGAATAGGCAGTCGTCGGGAGCCGTCACGGTGATGGGACGCATGAAGCCCGCATTATTGGGCGCATCTGAATCCATGATCGAGCGGATTGCAAAATAGATAGCCGACTTTGCAAACGACAAAGTCGAGTTGATCGCGCCCCGCACCTGCGGCGAACTGCCGGAAAGGTCTGCAGTCAGCTGGTCGCCTTGAATGTGAAGCGTCACGGTGACATTGACGGGTATTTCGGAGTTGATGCCGTCATCGTCGATGTAGTCGGTATAGCTATAGCTGCCGTCCGGAATGGCCGAAATCGTACGCCGCGATTCGCGTTCCGAATAATCCAGTAGCGCCTCGAAGCAGCGCTCCAGATCGGCGACGCCATAGCGCGTCGCGAGTTCACGCATGCCGCGCTCTGCAATCTGGCATGCCGCTTCCTGTGCGTGCAGGTCGCCGAGAATCGTGTCCGGCACCCGCACGTTGCGGGCAATCATCTTGAAGAGGGTCAGGTCCGGAACACCGCGGCTGTACAACTTGAGCAACGGGATCTGCAAACCTTCCTGGAACACCTCGGTCGAATCCGCCGCGCTGGAGCCAGGCACACGTCCGCCCACGTCGTTGTGATGTGCCACGAGGACGCCATAGCCCAGCAGGTGCGAGTCGACGAATACCGGCCGGAACATGAAAATATCCGGCAGGTGCATACCGCCCTGATACGGATCGTTGGTGATAATTACGTCACCTTCGACCAGCGTATCGCCGAATTCGAGCCGTACCGCCTCCATTGCGTCCGGAATCGAGCCGAGATGCAGCGGCAGGCTAAGGCCCTGCGCGATCAGACGGCCGTGACGGTCGCAGAACGCGCTCGACATGTCCATCGTGTCCTTCATGATCGAGGAGTAAGCAATCCGCACGACTGTCAGAACCATTTCATCGACAATCGATCCGATCGCGTTCTTGACGAGTTCGAGCCGGACGGGATCGACGGGTGATTCACCAGCCATATTTATTTCTCCAGTTTCTTGCATTTCGAATGGGCTCCAGTCCTCATATTTAGGATAACCAGGCTGATAGCGATGCCGTAGTTCCTAGCACCACCTTGAAGCCCGTCGTCTGGAAAACCTATGCTATATGCCCGACGCACATTGGCCAAATAAATGTTTTGAGAAAAAGGTATTGAGAATTCTTATGAAAGACCGCAGAGCCGCGGACTGCGCCGTTGCAAGCCCGGTGCACTGAGTCGGCAGCTGTCTTACCATCGGCTTCCGATCGTGCTTCGGTAAGTGGAACGTAAAGGGTACAGGGTCGCGCCAAACCGCGTGAGGCTCACGGCAGCGTTCTGGATGGGATATCCCGCATTTACAGGCGCACGATGCGCGAAGGATACTTCGAAAGCGTTCCTGTCGTGCGAACATCGGGTCGGCGTTCTGTTCTGCCGAAAGAGATAAAGGTATTGATCATGAGACGGTATACCCTAGCCCAGCTGGAGGCATTGAGATGCATTGTGACCTTGGGCACGTTCCAGGCCGCGGCAGACCACTTGAACGTGACTCAGCCCACGATCTCGTTGCGAATCCGCGAACTCGAATCGATCATCGGCTATGACCTCCTGCGCAGAAATAGCGGAAGAGGCGAACTGACCGCCGAAGGAAGCGTGTTCTATCAGTATGTGGATCGCCTGACCAGGACACTGAACGAAATGGACCGGCGCTTGCGGACCCGAGACCCGCTTCAGGGTGTGCTGCGTCTTGGCGTGTGCGATACCTTCGCAATCAGTTGCCTGCCGGAACTACTGTCGAAACTCGACGAGGCGTATCCCGATCTTCGGGTCGAGCTGACGATCAGGGAAAGCTCGGGTCTTGCCGAACTGCTCAACGCGCGGGTTCTGGACCTCGCCTTCCTGGCGGACGCGCCTCTCGATCCCGACATCTGCGTTCGTCCCCTAGCGGATTGCCATATGGCATGGTTCGGATATCTTGCCGATCACAGCATGACCGATCCGCTAACGCCTGCACACCTGGCGCGCCAGCGTTTACTGACCTTGCCCGTCAACCGCGTGCTGAACACCCTAATGCTCAGGTGGTTCGAAGCAAGCAACCAACCGAATCCCACCATCAGTACCTGCAATAGTCTGGCGATGGTGTTGAGGCTGACGAATGCCGGGCACGCATGGAGCATCCTGCCAATATGCTTTGCCCTGTCGAACGGGACCCGCATTCTTCCCGCTCCCATCAAGGTAGGTCCGGACTTGCCAGCAATCAAGCTGCGCAGCGCTTACCGGACGGAAGGCAAGGTCGATACGCTTTCTCCGGTAGTCGATATGGCCCGAGACATCATCATGCACATGCCGGGCATCAGTCCCGGTGACTAAGAGGATGTTTCAAAAAGAGCTAGGGAGGCTGTTAACCCGGAGCCAAACCTGTTAACTTTGACCGTTGTGAGTAACGGATCGAGGAGATGGGCAAACCAATCATCGAAGATGAACTGTGGGCACTGATTGAACCACTATTGCCGCCAGCAAAGCTGAGGCGCTTCCGGTATCCGGGGCGCTGACCCGTTCCAGATCAGGCCGCACTCACGGGAATCCTGTTCGTACTCAAGACCGGTATTCGCTGGAGCGAACTGCCTGCCGAAATGGGCTGTGGCTCGGGCATCAGTTTCTGGCGCCGCTTACGCGACTGGCAACAGGCTGGCGTATGGGATCAGTTGCACGAACTCCTTCTTGCGAAACTGCATGCAGCGGATCGCATCGAGTTCTCACGCGTGATCATCGACTCTTCTTCAGTTCGAGCCGTTGGGGCAGGCGAAAAACTGGCCCGAGCCCCACGGATCGCGCTCGACCCGGTTCCAAACACCACGTCGCCACCGACGCCAATGGCACGCCGGTCGCGGTCATCCTGACGGGCGCCAATCGCAACGACATCACGCAACTCCTGCCGCTGGTAGAAACGATTCCGCCGATTCGCGGCGTGCGCGGCACACCCCTTCGCAAGGCCGGTCGGATCTACGCCAATCGTGGATATGATCACGACAAATACCGTCGGTCACTGCACGCAGCCGGTATCCCGACTTCCATTGCCCGACGTGGCGAGCCTCACGGCAGTGGCCTTGGCAAGGTGCGCTGGGTTGTCGAGCGCACTCACGCATGGCTGCACGGTTTCCGCCGTCTGCACACCAGGTTTGAACGACGAGCGGACATTCACGAAGCGTTCCTCAAGCTGGCCTGTTGTCTGATTTGCCGGCGGACTCTTCAACGTTCAGAAAAGTCTTTTTGAAATTCGTTCTAAGCAGTTCACCATTGTGTGGACACGCGCGCATCCTCGCTCGCCAGCTTCGGCGTCGAGACGACTCGCGTGAATCATCTGGGCGAAACCCCCGATCGCTTTGCGTCAATCACCCATAAGAATTACCAATATTTTTTTCTAAGAACATTTATTTGCTCAATGAGCACCGCGCATATAGCATGAGTTTTCCGGGTGCGTGGCCTTTGCCATCTCACAACGTTGCCACATCAACGCGCGAATCATATCGTCGATGCCTCAGGTGAAGGAGAAGCCGGTCTCATGAATACCACTGCCAAACTGGCCGAGTTCGCAACTAGCTTGCGGTACGAGGATATTCCCGCGGGCGTTCGCAATAACGCCTGCCTTGCCATCCTCGATTCCATCGGCACGGCATTCACCGGCCTAGCGCAGCACTCGGTCCGGATCGTTCGCGACGCGGCCTTGCACGAGGGCGGAAAAGGGCAAGCCACGATCATCGGGACCGGTCTTCAGGCCAGTGCGACGACTGCTGCGCTCGCCAACGGGACCGCTGCCCATGCACTCGACTACGACAGCATCAGCTTGGCCGTAAGCGGCTTCATTTCTTCGCCAGTGTTATTCGCCATTCTTGCACTTGCCGAAAACGCGACCCGCCCCGTTAGTGGCAAGCGCCTTATCGAAGCCTATGTTGCGGGCTGGGAGGTCGAGGCGGCGATCGCGCGCGGTCTGGGTGTCATCCACTATACGAAAGGCTGGCATTCAACCGCCACCCTGGGGCATTTCGGGGCTGTGATCGGCGGTGCGAGGCTGCTCGGGCTGGATATCGACGCGACGCGTTCGGCAATGGGCATCGCGGCGTCCGAGGCATCAGGCCTGCGCACCATGATCGGAAACATGACCAACCCGTTTCACGTTGGCAAGGCCGCACGCAATGGAGTGTTCGCTGCGCAGATGGCGCGCGCCGGGTTCCTTGCGGAGCCCGGTGTCATCGAACATCCGGCCGGCTTTGCGGCCGCTTTCAACGGCACCGACAATTTCGATCTGAATGCCATGACGGCCGGTCTCGGTAGCCGCTGGGACCTTTTCGACCCGGGCTTGGTCATCAAGGTCTATCCGTGCTGTGGCCTGATTCACTCGGCTCTGGATGCGGTTCTCGGCCTGAGAGAAGACGAGAAGGTTTCCGCCGACGCAGTCGCTGCCGCGACCGTGGCTGTGCATGCATACGTGCCGTTGACGATGACGTATCCTCGCCCCACCACGGGCTACGAGGCGAAGTTCTCCACCCCGTTCTGCGTAGCCACGGCGCTTCGAGAGGGATCGGTCAGGCTCGATCATTTCACCGATGAACGCACGGCCGAGCCGGGCATGATCGATCTGATGAAGCGCGTTCAGATGGTCACTCATCCCGATCTCAAGGATCAGTCCACGTTTCTCGAAAGGGAATTCAGCGAAGTAACGCTCGAATTAAAGGACGGGCGGCGCTTGACGCGACGAGTCAACCGCATAAACAACCACGGCAGTCGCGGCCGCCCCGCCGATCTCGAACTCATCCGGCGGAAATTCGACGACTGCACCGCTCAAGTCGAAGACAAGAGCCGGGTGGCTGATGGGTTCACCCGCTTTGCGCGCCTGGCCGAGATCGACGACATCCGGGAGACCATCAAGATGTTCAGGTGAGTGGGTGTATCGTTCGCGTCCGATAAGGCAGCGGCAAGCGCTGCTCTTCACTGTAAATCGCCATAGCCGCAGCACCTCTCCTATAGATTAGACATCCGAAATAGAAGACGGCCGGATTTCACCGCAAACAATACCGCCCGATATCAGAACAGCAGCATGCAGCGCAGGCCCGCCATACACAGAAAATAAAGCAGGATGAACAGGAGGAAGACAGGATGTCTATCGCAGCAGAGACGATTGAAAGAATGCCAGTTGGGCCCGCACACCGCCGGATGTTCTGGCTGCTCGGTGCCGGGATGTTCATCGACGCATTCGAACTGGTCATGCAGTCGGGCGTCGCGGCCGCTATGGTGCACGTCAAATTCACCACCAACGCAGGTATCGCACAGTTCATTTTCGCGACCTTCATGGGGCTTGCCATCGGCTCGGCCGTCAGCGGCGCGCTCGCCGATCGCTTCGGACGGCGCACGCTTTATCAGTTCAATTTATTGCTGTTCGGCGCAGCGACGCTCGCCACTTCCGTGGCACCGTCCTTCCCGTTGGTGGTGCTGCTGCGCTTTGCTGCAGGGATTGGTCTTGGGGGAGAACTCGTGGTCGGCTACGCCATCATGTCCGAGATGACACCGTCCAGTTGCCGTGGCCGCTGGGGTGTCATCCTCGCGCTGCTGGTGAATTGCGCCCAGCCGATCTCCGCCTTTGTCGGCGCCTATTTCCTGCCGCTCGCCGGCTGGCGCTGGATGTTCGTGATTGGCGCCGTGCCCGCATTCGCGGTGTGGTATATCCGGCGCACCTTACCCGAATCGCCGCGTTGGCTGGAACGGCAAGGACGTATCGGCGAGATGCGAGAGGTGCTCGACGGGTTATGGAGGGAAAACACCGGCGAAGCCGTGGCACCGACGATACTGGCCCCCGTCGACACAGGCGCGGAAAAGGGACTGCCGTGGATCGCGTTGTTCTCGAGCCAGCGTGTAGGTCGCACCCTGTTCTGCTTCGCCATCATCGTCATGATCCTGTCGGCCCAATTCGGCTTCCTTGCATGGGTGCCCACCTTGCTGCTGCAGCACGGGCACACCATCGTTCACTCACTCGTGTATTCCGCGGCCATGGCGCTTGGCGCGCCGATCGGCGGCTTGATACCGATGCTGCTGATCGATCGCATCGGGCGTCGCGCCGTGGTCTCCATAGCCGCTTTCGGCGCTAGCGCGGTCGGCATGGGCTACGCATTTGCGCTGGACGGGTCACCGTTCCTGCTGGTCACGGCTGGCTTCTTCGAAATCTTCTTCGTGCAGATCACGGCCGCGTCGGTTCTCGCGGTGTATTTGCCCGAGTTGTTCCCCACTGACATTCGCGGTACCGGCTTCGGTACATCGCTGGGGATAGGCCGTGTGGCGGCAGCACTCATGCCCTATCTCGTTCTAGCGGTTCTGGACCACTTCGGGGTGTTCGCGGTTTTCATCATGCTCGCCTCCATCACGCTCGCGCTGTCTCTGCTCGTTCTGGCGGTAGGCCCCGAAACCAGTCGTAAAACGCTGGAGGAGGTCGAACAGGAGCGATTGACAGGTACCGGATCTCTACCTAATGTCTCAATAGAAAAAAATGGCTCCCGGTAATCTTGGGCCTCAGCTCTGACGCCAGAGCCCGACCTCCGCCGGCGGAACGAACCAATGCGTGCAGCCATTTCTACCCAGCTATCGCAGCTGTTCATCACGGTAACTCAACCATGAAACGCACCACGCAGTTACGCGAGATGCTCAAGGCGGGTGGACCCGGCGTAGTACCCGGCGCCACCGATTGCTTCACCGCCCGACTCATCGAGCAGGCCGGATTCCCGGCCGTACATGTCACCGGCGGCGGCATGTCGAATACCTATCTCGGCGTGCCCGATCTTGGACTCCTGACTCTCAACGAGCTGGCGAATCAGGTCGAACGGATCGTGGACGCGGTCAGCGTGCCCGTCATTGCCGATTGCGATACGGGCTTCGGCGGTATCGCCAATGTCAAACGCGCGATACGGGCTTATGAGCGCGCAGGGGCGGCGGGATTGCATATCGAAGACCAGGTATTTCCCAAGCGCTGCGGGCATTTCGATGGCAAGTCGGTGGTGCCGGTGCGCGAGATGCATTACCGGCTTCAAGCCGCCCTTGATGCACGCACCGACCCGGATTTCCTGATCATTGCGCGCACCGATGCGCGCGCCGTCGAAGGCTTCGACGCCGCGCTCGAGCGCGCCAGGAGCTACCTTCAACTGGGCGCCGATGCGATTTTTTTCGAGCAGCCAGCCAGCGTTGAAGAGCTGCAGCGAGTCGGCGATGAACTGGCCGGCACGGTTCTGGTAGCCAACATGGTGGAGCGCAGCAAGACGCCGTTACTACCCGCCGACGATTTGGCCCGGATGGGTTTTCAGATCATCCTCTATGCGAATGCAGCGCTTTACCTCGGCGCCTACGCGATAAGGGAAGGACTTGCTGTCCTACGCGCAACAGGATCCACCGAGAGCCTGCTGGACCATATGCTGACCTTCGGGGAACGCCAGCAACTGATCGGTCTGGACAAGGCGGATGCGTACGAACGCGATCTGGTCAATCGCGTGGCTCGCCTAGCGCCCGATGTCGATTGAGTGAATCCGTCGGGCAGCTAAAACCGGCTCTGTCTCGTTGGCGAGGTAGTCACGTAAGATGTCGCGATGGAGAAGATGAAATCGCTTTGCTACGGCCACCGGTTCCCGGCGATGGTCATTAGCCACGCGGTCCGGTGATACTTCCGATTCCAACTCAGCCTACGTGATATTGAAGAACTGCTGTTCGAGCGCGGTGTCATCGTCAGTTTGGGGGTGCGGCGGAAGTCTTGGACTGGTTTATGTCGTCAGCCCGAGGCTCTCCGGGTATTCAATCGGACTGAGTGCGCCAAGCGAGATCTTGATCCGTTTCTCGTTGTACCAGCGAATGTACGAGTCAACGACCTCAATGAACTGGTCGGTGCTGACGGTCTGCCAGTCCCGAGAGTAAAACAGTGCCGTTTTCAGCCGTCTGAAGAAGCCTTCGCACGCCGCGTTGTCAGGCGAGCAGCCCTTTTGCGCGACATTGAGCGAATCAGCCTGGCCTCACGTATCCGGGTAAGCCAGCCTGGCCGGCGATAGTCCGCACCGCGATCTGAATGGACAACAGGTCGGCTGTTGCTGCTACCGATTGCTTCGATGGCAGCATCAAGCATCGTGTTCACGAGTTCGGCGTCTGGTCGCGTACCGATCGACCAACTGATCACGAGCCCATCGAAGCAATCAATAACGGGCGACAGATAGACCTTGCCGGCAGGAATCTGGAACTCCGTGATGTCTGTGAGCCACTTTTCATTCTGTGCCGCGACACGGAAGTCACGGTTGATAAGGTTTTCCAGAGCCGGACCTATTTCTCCAGCGTAGAAGCCGTATCGACGTCGCCTCGTTGTAGCCACGCTCAGTTGCTCCTGCTTCATCAAGCGCCGAACGATCTTCTCAGAGATGAAGACTTCCTACCTGCCAAGTGCTGCGCGCACTCGGCGATATCCGTAGCAGCGGTGATTCAGTTCAAAGATATTCGCGATGGCAAGGCGTACACCCGCATACTTGTCGGCAGCCTGTATCTGCGCCCGGTGATAGAAGTAGGAGCTACGGGCGAGCCCCAGTTCAGCAAAAAGCTCCGGCAGCGTGTAAGTCTGTTTCATGGCATCAACCAGCGTCGTCTTCTCCCGATTCGTCAGGAGTTGCGGGTTGACGCCCAGGCTTCTTTTATTATTTCATGGGCCTTCTTCAGGATGTCGTGTTCGATCTGGAGCTTCCGAATGTCTCGTCGGAGTGATTCGATCTGCCGCTCCAGTGTCGCTTTCTCGGAGGTTTGCGGCGGATCGTTGCGGCGTGTCATAGCTGAAATAGCCTCCTGACCGAGTAATCGATTTCTCCAGTTGTACAGCGTTGGGCGGCTCACGCCAATCCTTTTAGCAACTTCCTCGGCGCTTTCTCGTCGAGTGCACAGATCGATGACCGCTGTCTGCCGGAGCTCTGGTGTATGCCGAATACCCGAAGCCTTCCCGAGAACGCGTTTGTTTCGCTCAGGATGCAGTTCGTCGAGCCAGGCGACGAGCGTCCCGCGTCCCGGATACCGCAAGGCCTTTGTCGTTGCCGCAATACACTGCCCATGGCTCATATAGTGGTCTGCGGCCGCCTTTTTTTTGCTCTGCCGAATAGCGCGGCCTCAGGCAGATACGTTCCTTCGGCAAAGCCCGACATCGCTCGTATGTGTGATGCCAACGTTCGAGCGATTTCGTTGTGGGATAGCCTAATTGACGAACGGTCGCGGTAAGCCGCTTCCCAAGCTTTAGGTAGAGCTTGACTGCTCGGATGCGTTCTTCGTATGAGTACATGGACTAGCTCCTAATAGTCCAAGAATTCCGCCGCCCCCCGATCCAGACCGAGTCCAAGTTGTGTCATCGAGATCGCCTCAACTTACCTCCTTCTTTCCAGGATAGCTCACAGCAAGCTCAATACCAGGCCTTTTGCAGATCTTCCTTAACCCTGGCAACCCAGCAATAACCCTATACGCGATAACCCCAGCATTCGTTAAATCCGAAGCCGGGCAACGAAAAATCAAGATTCTCCGAACACCGGACGAATAGTAGCATTCCTTCCGTTCCATGACTTCAATCAATCAGACGCTACACAAATCGGAGTTAAAGATGAGTTCAGATATGAAAATCATCGATTCGGACGTGCATCCATGGGTTCCGGGTGACATTGAAGGTCTCAAGCCGTACCTGAGCAAGGGTTGGCAAATGCGCTTCGAAGGAAAGCGTGCGATCCTGCCGGATCATCCGCTGCGTCCGCCGCTCGCTGGTGCAACATCGATCCGTCGCGATGCGACGACGCCTGATGGTGGCATTGGTGGCTCGGACCCAATCTTTCTGCGCGATGAACACCTGAACAAGCTGAACATCGAACACGCAGTGCTGTCTTCGATTCAGGCAGGCAAGCTGGTCGCACTGCCGAATGTGAATGAAGCCGTTGAATTGGCTCGCGCGTTCAACGATTATTTCATCGACAAGTGGCTGAGCGTCGATTCACGTTTTAAGCTCGCGATGAGCGTGACGGCAGCAGACCCGGTCGTAGCCGCGAAGGAAATCCGCCGCATCGGCAACCGTGGCGACGTGGTGGCAGTCTATCTGCCGCTCGTGAACATCCTGATGGGCAACCCCCATTACTATCCGATCTACGAAGCTGCTGAAGAATGCGGCCTGCCGATCTTCCTGCATCCCACGGGTACGGAAGGTGCGTTCCAAACCAGTGTCCATTTCGCAGGCGGCACGCCAAGCACGTATATCGAACGTCACTCGTCGTTCCCGCAAATCGCGATGGGTAACCTAGCTAGCCTAGTGTTCGATGGCGTGTTCGTGCGCTTCCCTAAGCTCAAGGTTGTGCTCGCTGAATTCGGCTTCGGCTGGGTGCCTCATGTCCTGTGGCGCTTCGACCAGAACTGGAAGCAATTCCGTCGTGAAGTGCCGTGGCTCGAAAAGGAGCCGAGCAAGTATGCGCTCGAACACGTGCGTTTCACGAGCCAGCCGCTCGAGGAACCGGAGAAGGATGAGTATCTGACACAGATTCTCACGATGATGCACGCGGAAAAGACGATGATGTTCAGCACGGACTACCCGCACTGGGATTCGGACTACCCGGCGACCGTGATGCACAAGTTCCCGGCAGAAATGCGCCAACGCATTTTCCACGACAACGCCGCTGAGTTGTTCGGCTTGTCGTCCAACTAATCACCGGGAGACGAAAATGGAATACAAAGTTGCCCGTCTGGAAGACCTGAAAGACAGCGTTCCGTTCCCACTCGAAATCGAAGGACGCCCCGTTGGCGTCTGCAAGGTCGGCGACAAGGTTTACGCCTTCCGCAACATGTGCCCGCACCGCCGTGCTCCGCTGGCCGCTGGCACCGTAGAAGGCACGATGCTCCCGGTGTCGGAAGTTCCGAAGTTGGAATATGGCATGGAAGGGAAAGTCCTTCGTTGCCCGTGGCATGGCTGGGAATTCAGCATCGAAACCGGTGAATCACTGTTCATCAATGAGAGCAGCAAGGTCAAGACCTATGCTACCGCCGTTCGAGACGGCGATGTGTACGTTGATCTGTGATCACCCGCGCAACTAGTCAGTCAAATCGACCGAAATCATCCTATTGATTTCGGGCATTTCCACAGGAGACAGGAAATGTTTGAAGGCGATCAAAGCGAATCGTTTAAACGTGGTCTGGAAACGCGCCGCGATGTAGTGGGTCGAAAATATGTCGATAGCGCACTGAACAACGCGACAGAATACAACTGGCCTATGCAGGAACTGGTCACGGAATACTGCTGGGATGCCGTCTGGAATCGTCCGGGTCTGAGCCGTCGTGATCGCTCGCTGCTCAACTTGGGCATGATCGCTGCGCTTGGCCATATGTCGGAACTCAAAGCACACGTTCGTGGCGCGCTAACCAACGGCCTAACAAAGGAAGAAATCCGTGAAGTATTCCTTCAGACGGTGATCTATTGCGGCGTTCCCAGCGGCCTGAACGCCTTCAAGGCAGCACAGGAAGCCATTGCCGAAGTTGAAGCCGAAGGACAATAATGAATACGCTCCTTATCAACGGCACCTGGCAGGCGGCGGCGGATGGCCGGGAAATCGCCGTTGAAAATCCCGCTACCGGTCAGGTATTCGCGCAATTGAGCCGTGCGACTTCAACCGAAGTCCATGCGGCAGTTCGAGCTGCGAGGCACGCGTACGAAAACCAATGGGCTACGTTTAGCGCTGCCGAACGTGGCCGTATCCTGATGCGAGTGGCAAAGCTCGTTGAGGAAAATGCCGAAGAAGTCGCGCATATCGAATCGACCGACACCGGCAAGCCGTTGCACCTTGCGCATAAGGACATTGCAGTCCTCGCTCGCTACTTCGAGTTCTATGGTGCCGCCGCTGATAAGCATCATGGGGAAATCATCCCCTACATGAACGGTTACAACGTACATGTGGTTCATGAGCCGCTGGGCGTCACTGCACACATCATTCCCTGGAACTATCCGTCGCAAATGTTCGGTCGCACTGCATGCCCTGCCCTCGCAGCAGGCAATGCAATCGTCGTCAAGCCGTCCGAAGAAGCGTGCCAATCGGTACTCTTCATCGCCAAGCTGATGCAGCAAGCGGGCCTGCCCAACGGGGTTCTGAATATCGTCACCGGCTATGGGAATGAGGCGGGCGAAGCATTGGCAACGCATCCGGACATCAACCTGGTTACGTTTACCGGATCGCCCAGCGTTGGTACGCGCATCCAGCAGGCGTGTGCGCCGAACAACGTGCCCTGCGTGCTCGAACTCGGCGGTAAATCGCCCCAGATAGTATTTGCAGATGCCGATCTGGATAAGGCAGTTCCCGTGATTGTCGCGGCCATCGTTCAGAATACCGGACAAACGTGTTCGGCAGGTAGCCGCCTGCTGGTGCAAGCGTCTGTCTACGATGAAGTCGTGCGACGTGTTGGTGACGCGCTGTCGAAGGTTCGTGCGGGGATGCCTGACGCAGAAGTCGATTGCGGCCCGATCATCACTCGCGCGCAATACGGCCGCATCCAGGCTTACCTTCAGCGGATCAAGGATTCGGGTCTGCCGCTGATTGCTCAAGGCCAAGTGGTCGATGCGGCGGAAGGCGGCTTCTTCATTCCGCCGATGCTGTTCGGCCCGGTTCCTCGCGATCACGAACTCGCGCACGCGGAAGCGTTCGGCCCCCTGTTGGGTGCTATCCCGTTCGAAGATGAAGCGGATGCAGTGAAGCTGGCGAATGCGACTGAATATGGTCTGGTCGCAGCAGTCTGGACCGAAAACGGCGCGCTTCAACAGCGTATGTCGAAAAAGGTCATCGCAGGTCAGGTGTATATCAACTGCTATGGCGCGGGTGGTGGCGTCGAACTGCCCTTCGGTGGTCGCAAGAAGAGCGGTTACGGTCGTGAAAAGGGTTTCGATGCCTTGAATGAATTTACGACCACGAAGACCATCGTACAACGCTACGAGTAAAACGTCTTCAGCGCATAGTTGACCAGGAAGGAAGTCGTGATGAACGGAAGTGTTGTAATCGTTGGAGCCGGTCAGGCAGGCGTGTCTGTTGCATTCAAACTGCGCTCGCTTGGTTATCAAGGTCGTATCGTGCTCGTTGGTGATGAGCCAGGAATTCCTTATCAGCGTCCGCCCCTCTCGAAAAAATACCTTACGGCCAAGGCGGATGTGGAACGGCTCCATATCAAGGCCCGCTCACTGTATGAAAGCGAGCGCATTGAATTGCATACGCAATGCAGTGTGGCGGCAATTGATCGCGAGACACGGACAGTCACGCTCACCGATGGCACTTCGTTCACTTACGACTATCTGATCCTGGCAACTGGCGCAATTCCCCGAGGCCTCCCGCTTTCTAACGGTGGAAGTGCGCCCAATGTACATACGTTCCGCACCTTGGCCGATGCGGAACGTCTGCGCCCGGAAATGAAGGCAGGCAACCATATGCTGGTTGTCGGTGGTGGCTACATCGGCCTCGAAACAGCAGCCGTTGCGCGAAGCCTCGGGATGGAAGTCACCCTGGTTGAACGTGACCAGCGAATTCTGGGTCGTGTAGCCTCCAAAGAAACGGCAGACTATTTCCGCAAATTGCATACGGACAATGGCGTGCGAATGTATGAGGGTGCCAACCTCGTTCGGCACGTTGATTCTGACCATGACAACAAAACCGGGTGGATCATTAATGAGATGCTAGTCGAAGCAGACGTTGTTGTGGTGGGCATTGGCGTCACTCCGAACATCGCACTTGCGAAACAGATGGGCTTGGCTATTGATAACGGCATTGTCGTGGACGATAGCGGGCGCACGAGTGATTCCCTCATTTTTGCCGCAGGCGACTGTGCATCTATCGAGTATCTTGGACGACGCCTGCGGATCGAGTCGATCCAGAATGCTGTCGATATGGCTGAGAACATCGCTCGCTCAATCACGGCAAGCTCAGAAAGAAAGCACTCAATTCCTTGGTTTTGGTCTGATCAGTATTTGACCAAGCTGCAAATCGCGGGCCTGAACATTGGTTATACGGAAGTCGTTATTCGTAAAACCTCTGATGCCTGCGTATCTCTCTGGTACTATGAAGGTGATCGCTTTCTTGCTGTCGATGCGATCAACGACGTTAAATCCTTCATGACTGCAAAACAGTGGCTGGCAACAGGTTGCAATCCTTCCCCCAAGGAAATTGGTAACACCGACATTGCATTGAACGATGTCAAGATGTGCAATTAATTCGCGTTGAACTGGGTTAAACCAAGATGCCAAAGATTATCTTCATTGAACCGAACGGATCACAACGCAAAGTAAACGACGAAGTCGGCCAGTCGCACGTGCTGGATGGCTTGCTGTATCACGAGTCCGCGCTGCGCATCGAGGAACACTATACGGACACGGCTGGCTTCACCGACCACGTGTTCGCGCACTCGCGCCGCGGCCGGAGGACACGGAGGCGACTTCGCTTACGTAGCAGCGGGAATCGGTATGGTCAATTGCGGAATCACGCCGATCAACGCAAGCACCATCGCTATGATAAACACGTAGGATAACGTGGCAAGAATAATGCGCCGCCTCGCTACGCTGCGCGTCGAACTCGCGCAAGCCCCCACCCACCGCAAAACTGCGCTCAAGTACTACTGCGTACAACGACGTGTTGTGTGCCGCATGAACGAATGCTTCGCGTAGCTCCGCAAGCGTTGCACTTCGCGGCGCGATTGATCGTGATGTACGGGACGCCATTGCCCGCATCGGTCAAGACGGACCGCCCGTCAGCGCATATGGATTGCCTTGCTCGATTGCGCGCCGGACCTCAAGCAAGCGCGCCGCGACACGTTCGATTTCCCCTTCCATACGATGACGCGGACCGGCCACCTCAACGCCAAGCATGTCGCGATTGACGTTCACCGGAACAGCAACGGCGTAGACATCACTCACGCTTTCGCCGCGCGTCACGAAGTAGCCGCGCTCGCGCGCCTCGGTGATCTCCGCAAAGAGCGCCTCGTTCGACGTGAGCGTGTGATCCGTTACTACGGGCGATGGCGTTTGCTCGAACTGGCTGCGCAATTCCTCGGGAGCGACGCGGCTCAGGATGGCTTTGCCGATCGAGGTCGAATGCAACGGCTTCAGCGCGCCCGCAACGGCGCTGTAGCGAATCGTCTGCGGTCCTTCCAGCACACACAAATAAACGATCTGGTCGTGCTGCCGCTTGCCGACGATCACAGTCTCCTGCGTCGCGTCGCGCAGCGTTTCCAGATACGGCTCGAGCCGCTCCAGATACGGATCGCGAGCAATGATCCTTTCCGCCATGTCGTAAAGACGGCATGTTGGATAGAGATCCTTGCGACCGTTAGAGAGATACAGATACCCGCGCTCCATCAACACGCGCACGATGCCGTGACTCGTGCTTACCGGCAGTCCGGCAGCATTGGCAAGCTCGCTCAGTGTCATGGGACGGCCTGCGGTCTCGAACGCTTCGAAGATGCCCAATGCGCGGTCAGTTGGCTTCATTTTTCGAAATAGCGAAAGCAGTTTTTCTATCTGGAAATAGTATAGACTCCAACCATCACTAATCCAAAGGCATCGGAGCCTCTGGAAATCCCTGGCCGGCGTGCTGCAACGCGAAACAAAAGTGCGGCGCGATTGGAAGAAAGCATCCACGCACATGGAGCCCTGTCATGCGAGAGGCCGCGAATCCAAACGCTAAAGAGGAAGCCGGCGCGGCAGTTGAATCTCGTTCCTGCGCGGAAAGCAAGCCGCACATAGCCGGTGCGTCCACGCGCCCCGGCACGCGCAGCCTGACGCGGGGAATCAAGGTATTGCGTATGGTTGCCAGCAGGCCGGGTACCGGGTGGCGACTGAGCGATCTCGCTACCGCGTGCAATGAGGATCGGGCTACCGTTCATCGCGTGCTGTCGCGGCTCGTCGATGAGCGGCTGGTCCGGCAGCGTCTGGACGATCGTCACTATTTACCTGGCCCCATGCTATTCGAACTCGGATTGGCACTGCCAGAGCACTCCCAGTTTCGGCGGAGCGCCGAAACGATTCTGCGTGTGTTCGCCCACGAAATGACGTGCGTTGCGATGCTGCTTCTGAGGAGTGGCGACGATTTCGTTTGCACCGTACGCGAGGGCAGCGCGCTTCATACGGGGACGATGATGCATCCCGGTACCCGCAGGCCTCTGATTACGTCGGCGGGCGGCGTAGCCATCCTGCAAGCGTTGCCGAAGCTTGAGACCGAGCGCATCGTGGCCGAAAACACCGAGCGGGAAATCATGAAGCATGGCACCGGCCGGCTCGCCGGGCTGCAGCGAATGAGAGAGCGTTCAGCGCAACATGGAATGGGCCTCAATCTCGGGGACCTCGTTCCCCATTCTTTCGCATATTCGTTACCTGTGCGCAATCATGCTGACGAAGCCTTTGCGGCAGTCGTCATTACGGGAAAACCAGAACAGTTTCCTGAATCAAACATTGATGAACTCCGGATGAAACTTCGCCGTATCGCCGACGCGCTGGAGATCGAGTCGGCAGTCCTCGAAGCGTGAACGCGAAGCGACGTAAAAACCGCAAGCCGAATGTGCGGGCGACACGCCGCATCATCAGTGGACGCGCCAATACAGCGAGCAGATAACGAATTTCAACCTGTGAACTATTCCTCCTGATCTGGAGTTGCCGCAGCAGAAAATCCGTATCATCAATTCAGCGTGTACTGACGAACCGATTTTCATCGCGGATATTTCTTCATATCAGGTACGCGCCGTTAGCGCGCGCAACACGATTTGTTCGCGCCTCGTTTCTTAAAATAGCGCTGCCCAAAGCGCACACCACCGGAGACAGGCATGTGGTTAAAAGATCTCAACAAAACCGAGCGAAGCACGATGACAGGCTGCTTCCTCGGCTGGACGCTGGACGCGCTAGACGTCCAGATTTTCAGCTTCGTGATACCGACCCTTATGCTCACATGGCATATCAATACGTCTCAGGCGGGCGTACTGGGTACGGTCACGCTTTTGCTCTCCGCGATAGGAGGATGGCTTTCTGGATTTGCCGCTGATCGTTTCGGAAGAGTACGTGTTCTACAAATCACGATTTTCTGGTATGCGTTTTTCACGTTTCTTAGCGGCTTTACCCAGAATTACGAGCAACTATTCATCTGTCGGGCGCTTCAGGGATTCGGATTCGGTGGCGAATGGGCAACCGGCGCGGTGTTGATCGGCGAAGTCGTTCGCAAAGAGTATCGCGGCCGAAGCGTTGGCATCGTGCAAAGCGGTTGGGCCGTGGGTTGGGGGCTCGCCGCGCTACTATTCGGGCTGTTCTTCTCAATCATGCCCGAAGAACTGGCATGGCGGTCGTTGTTCTGGATCGGACTCGTCCCGGCTTTGCTTGTTTTCTGGGTCCGGCGTCACGTTCCCGAATCGCACCTGTATGTCGGGCAACAGCGAAGCGGCCAGCCAAAGCTGGGAATCGGCGGACTGCTGGCCATCTTCCGGCCTGAATATCTTGCAACGACGGTGCGCGTTTCTGCACTGGCTACAGGTTCGATCGGCGGCTCATACACTTTCCTGATCTGGCTGCCGACATACCTCAAAACGACTCGTGACCTTTCAGTAATCGGGACTACTGGCTATACATTCGTCATGATCGCCGGTGCTTTCGTCGGGTTCGTGCTGGGCGCCTGGCTCGCTGATCTGATTGGCCGCAAAATGACTTTTTTCGTCAGCGCGGTGGGCGCGGCAATTCTGCTCGCCCTTTACATGCTCGTTCCGATCGGAAACGAAGCCATGCTCTTTCTGGGTTTCCCGCTCGGTCTCTGCGCTTTCATGATGTTCTCGCCGATGGGACCGTTCATGACAGAACTCTTCCCCACTCGGGTCAGAGCGACCGGCCAAGGCTTTTGCTACAACTTCGGGCGCGGTATCGGCGCGCTCTTCCCGGCACTCGTCGGGAAACTGACGAGCGAGGTCGGACTGGCAAACGCCATCGCCATATTTGGGGTGGGAGCCTACGCGGTCATGATCCTTGCCATTCTGACACTGCCTGAAACACTGGGGCGCAGCCTCCCGGACGATGAAAGCGCCGCAAATGCCGAGACTGGCAAAGATGCCGCGAGAGGCTACACGGCTTGATCGCCCTTCTTCCACCCCACGCTTTATTGCAAGGAGATTCATCGCGATGCATTCCGGAACGATCGCCGCGCCGCTGTGCCAGCCTGCACGGGAATCCATCAGCCGTCCGCGCAAGCAGGCGCCACCCAACGCCTGCGACTGCCATATTCATATCATCGGGCCTCATGCCGACTTCCCGCTCAGCCCCAATCGGGCCTACACCCCGCCGGAAGCGTCTATCGCGCGATACGAGGCGGTACAGCGTACCCTCGGCACCGAGCGGGTCGTCATTGTGCAGGCAAGCGTGTATGGCACGGACAATCGCTGCACCCTTGCTGCGTTGGCGTATTTTGGCCAAAAGCGCGCGCGGGGCGTCACGGTCATCTCCCCCTCGATCAGCGACGCGGAACTGCGGATGATGCACGACGCTGGCGTGCGTGGGATCCGCGTCAATCTGGTCACGCCTGGCGGGCCTCCGGTCGCGTATTTGACTACGCTCGCCGAGCGCATCGCGCCATTCGGTTGGCATACCCAGGTATTTGTAAACGGTGCCGCGTTGCCGGAGCTTTCTCTCACGTTGCGCTCGTTACCAACCGAGGTGGTGATCGATCACCTAGGTCATGTCCCCTGCACATGGGGATTCGATCACCGCGCATTCGACGCCCTGCGCGGTCTTCTCGATAGCGGCCGTGCGTGGCTCAAGGTATGCGCCTACCGGTCATCGGAGGCCGGATATCCATTCGACGATGTCGACGACATTGCCGCCCGGCTGATCGCACACGCCCCGCAACGGTGTGTCTGGGGCACGGACTGGCCGCATCCCTCGTTCGCGGGAACGCTGCCGGATGACGGCGAATTGCTCGACGCGTTCATGCGCTGGGCGCCCGATCCGGCGGTGCAACAGATGGTGCTGGTGGACAACCCCGCACATCTCTATCAATTCACTTGAGCTTTGCTTCTTTCCCTTTTGCTTCTGGAAGACTCTCCATGTTAAACAAGGCAAACAAACTTTCGCAGGTTCGCGACCTCGTATCCGAGGAAGAGTGGACTACCCGTGTCAATCTCGCCGCGTGCTATCGCTTGATGCCGCATTTCGGCTTGAGCGATCTGATCTATAATCATATTACAGCCCGCGTACCGGGTGACGAGGAGCGCATTCTTATCAACCCGTACGGCTTCATGTACGAAGAAGTGACCGCTTCCAGCCTCCTCACGATCGATCTGGAAGGCAACGAACTACTCAATCCTCTTGAAGGAACCTATGGGGTGAATCGCGCGGGATACGTGATTCACAGCGCTGTCCACGCCGCGCGACCAGACGTCAAGTGCGTGATCCACACGCACAGCCGCGCGAGCATGGCCGTCGGCGCGCTCAAATGCGGCCTCCTGCCTTTGACGCAGACTGCCATGCGTTTCGGAATGGTCGCGTACCACGACTATCAAGGTGTCGCGGTCGATCTTCAGGAACGCGAATCGCTCGTGCGGGATATGGGCGCAGCCGAAGTGATGTTTCTGCGCAATCACGGGTTGCTTGTTGCCAGTGCGTCGATTGCCCAGGCGTTCAACGCGACTTATTGGCTCGAGAATGCGTGTCGTGCACAGGTTGACGCCATGTCGTGCCGGTCGGAACTGCACTTGCCGACCGATGACGTCGTCGAAAAAACCAATCACCTATACAAGCCATCTACGCGTCGTCCTTACGGCGAAATGGAATGGGCGGCAATGCTTCGCTTCCTCGACCGGCGAGACCCATCGTATCAAGATTAACCGGCCGCCTCACTCCCGCCACGCAATACGCGACAGGGGTGTTTGCGAAGTCGAGCGCTGAGCCGAGAACGGGGAAAATGGCTGCGTCGCAATCTGCCCGGAGACCGCAGCTATTTTTGCGGGCGCAACATCAGCCTTGCGATAGACGTGATGCTCGTAATGAGAGGAAGCGAGATCGCCCCGAACTTCGGCACTCGTGCGCGTTTCGTATACCGCAATGTCTTCGAGAAACAGGTCCCGGACGATGCGGTTGACCACTGCCGGAATATCGCGCTTCATGCTCGGCGCGTCACCCACAGGTGATCCACGGCTCAATAACGCCGCAGGGTTAAATACGTGAATGTTCCGCAGGCAGGGCGCCGCGCCGTCCACTTTTTCAGGTACTCCACCGCGTCACCGAGGTAGGGATGCGCAGCGAGTGCCGCTTCCCGCTCGTGTGCTTGCGGCTCATAACGGTCGCTCCATAGCGCGACGTGCTCCGCAATGTCTATCAGCTCCGGCCGCGCGCGTAGATCGACTGCGTACCTGTGCCTGCAATCATAAATTCAAATGCGAACGAAACGCCGCACCCGACTGACCGCCGCCGACGATCATGACGTTGTGGTCGATGCCGCGCCGCTCGACACAACCCAGTTCTCGGGACCGGGGCCGATGAGGCGCAGCGTTTCATTCGCGAAATGGTCGGGCGAGGCCGATTGGATCATAATAGTGGCCCCCGCGATTCAGTTCGCGCCAGCGAGCATCGTCGACACCGACGGGAACACACCGATGAGCGCAAGCACTCTCATGATAAACACGTACGGCAACGTGCCGAGCACGATGCGCCGCAATGACACATCGGGCGCTACGCTCTGGATGACGAAGAGGTTGAGCCCCACGGGTGGATGAATCAACGCCATCTCCATGTTGATGACGACCACCACGCTGAACTAGATCAAGTTCCAGTGATACGCCTGCTCCACGGGCACGAGCACCGGCATGGTCACGACGATGATCGCGATCGTCTCCATGACGCAGCGCAGAAAGATCAGCAACAGACTGATGTTGACGAACAGCACCCACGGTTGCACATGCTTCGTCATGATTTTCTGTTGTGCGGGGGTGAGCTTGTTCCATGTCTTCATGCTGATGGTGATCGGCTCGATCGCATAAAGGATTCTGTAATCCTCGGGCGAGTTGTAATATTTCGACACTTCGAACATGCGGTAGGACTCGAGCGCGCCCGACGACGTCCATAGGCCATCCAGCAAGCCGAGCTGCATCGCGCTATACGCCTCGGATGAAGCCATCGATGCCGTGCTCGCGCCCGCGTTCTGCAATGCCGCCAGCATCTTTCCGGCGCCGCGTACCTCCTGTTGCGACAGATCGACCGGCAGATTGATCTGCTTCGATTTCGACGAGACGCCACCGGCAATCTGAATCCAGCAGAGCGTTTTGATACCGTATGCCTCCAGCTTCGCTTCGAGTTCTGCCCAGGCAGTCGAATTGCGGAGCCGGTAGACGTCTTCCGGCGTCTTCCAGAGGCCGGACAGCAGGATAAGGTTCATTTGCGGAATCGCGCCCGCCACGTAGATATACGAGTAGATCGACACTGCCGTTCCTGAGCGCCATACGCGTATTCAACGCCTTGACCAGAGATTCGGCCGGAAAAATTCTTGCCGGACGATTGCTGCTCGACCGCTTGAGCGAACTTCTTCCCGGTCTGAACGACATAATCGTTCGGATCGTCAGGCCATGGCCATTGATGAGCCATTTTCAGCATGATGGTGTCGTCGGCCTATGCGACCGCAGGCCATAATGAACCGGCTAATGCACCGTTTTTTTCAACCGGAATTGTCCCATCTACGTCTCCTTTCCCATCGTTGTAGGTCATACATAAAGCGCCGTTGCTTCGCCTTTTCGCGAAGCCTAGCGGTCAATCAAAGCGCCACCGCCATCTGCCAAAGCAGCGCGGCATTCAATATCAGCGTTATCCCAACGCATATCCACGCCAGCGCGAGCGAAACGCCCTTGACGCGAAAAATGCCCATGAGTCCGGGATCGGATCCGAAGCGAACCAACGGAATGACAGCCAACGGCAACTGAACGTTCAACACAACCTGGCTCACGATGAGCAACTGGTTCGATCCGTGCTCGCCCGCCAAGCTGACTGCAAGCAACGCGGGTCCGATCGCGCAAACGCGGGTGAAAATCGCGCGTGTCCATCGTGCGCATTTCAGGCGCAGAAAGCCTTCCATCACGACCTGTCCAGCCATCGTGCCGGTCACCGTGGCATTCAGTCCGCAGGCGAGCAATGCCCCCGCGAACAGGACGCCGGCCCATTTGCTTCCGACGAGCGGGACGATCAGGCGATGCGCTTCGGCAAGATCGCTGACCTCATAGTGGCCACTCGCGTGGAAGACAGCGGCCGCGACGATCAGGAGCGCAGCGTTCACCAGGAAGGCGAAACCAAGCGACATGAACGTATCCATGTTGACGGCTTTCATGGCGTTCGAGGCGGATTGGTCATCAGAGAGGCTCGCATGGCGCTTCACGAGCGCCGAATGGAGATAGAGGTTGTGTGGCATTACCGTGGCGCCCAGCATTCCCGCGCAAAGCCAGATCATGCCCGCGTCCCGCAGCAGCGCGGCTGGCGGCGCGACACCGGCCAGCACGCCATGCCATGAGGGATTCGCAAGCGCGACTTCGACAACGAAGCACACCCCGACAAAGAAAATCAGCGCGGAGATAGCGGCTTGCAGCGAACCTTGCCCACGGCTCTGAAGCGCGAGCATCACGCATGCGCCGACGGCAGACAGCAACACGCCAACAGTTAGCGATACCCCGAGAAGCAGTTGCAACGCCACTGCGCTTCCGATCACCTCCCCCACATCACACGCGATAATTGCGATCTCGCAGGCGATCCAAAGTGCAATTGTCGTGCGCACACCGTAACGCTCACGGCACAATTGCGCGAGATCGCGCCCGGTCGCCACGCCGACTCTGGAAGCCAGCCACTGCAGCAACAGGCCCATCAAACTGGCTGCAATCACGACGCTCAGGAACGCGTAACCGTATTTCGCGCCGCTGCCAAGGGCCGTGGCCCAGTTGCCAGGGTCCATATAGCCCACGGAAATCAGCGCGCCCGCACCACCGAACGAAGACCATCGCGCCGGCCCGCCACGCGAGCCATTACGTCGTTTCACCGGCCAAAGTCCGTTGGGACTCAACGGGGCGAGTTCTCCGGAGCCGGCTTGAATCAAATCGAGCGACTTGGTGTTCATGTGGTTTTGAGGTCAGGCAGGAAGCCCACGGTCTTTGGCTGCGGTGACGCCACGACTGGCTGGCTCGTGCGAACGGGAAGCGCGCTGCCGCGGTTCAGGATCCGGCGCGGATCTGTACGCCGGCCATCTCTTCAACTACCAAGGCGATTGCACTGTGATCCATGTCGCCACGGCCTTGCTCGACGCCCCGTTTCCAGAGTTCGTGTACCGCAGTCGAAATCTGCGCCGGCGAGTCGATCTCCTGTGCCATAGCTAGCGCGATTCCGACGTCTTTGCACATCAGAGCGATCGAAAATCCGGGGGAGAACTTCCCCGAAAGAATCTGTTGAGGGAACTTGGTTTCACTGGCGGCGCTGCGGCCGCTTCCGGCGTTGATGACGTTCAGCAACGCCTGCGCGCTCACACCCATCTTCACGCCCAGCGCCATCGCCTCGGAGGTGATCGCCAGCGTCGTCGCGGTGATGAGGTTGTTCACCGCCTTGGCCGTATGACCGGCGCCAACGCCCCCGACATGAAAAATCTGGGTGCCGACATCTTGCAGCACGCTTTTGGCATCTTCGAAAATCGGGCCATCGCCACCCACCATAACCGTCAAGGCGCCCTGCTCGGCCTTTTGCGCGCCACCACTTACGGGCGCGTCCAGCATGTGAACGCCACGTTGCGACAGAATCGCCGCAATTTCGCGGGTCACTGCGGGCACCGAACTGGTCATGTCGATCAGCAAGCCGCCTTTTTTGAATCCGCTTGCAAGACCCCCCTCTTCCAGCACGACGTGTTTGACGATCGCCGCGTTGGGTAGCACGGTCAGTACGACGTCGTGCGTCGCGGCAAGCGCCTGAAGCGAGTCATAAGGTGTTGCGCCGAGCTTTGCGAAGGTGACTGCCCTGCCGTGATCTGCGTCGAATACGCCGACGGAGTGGCCACGCTCCAGCAACCTCCGGGCGATGCGTCCGCCCATTTGTCCAAGGCCGACGACTGCGATACGTTTATCCATAATTAGCGCGAGAAGTGAGTTGAATGACGCGGCTTATTCAGCCCTGCGATTCCGGTAGCCGAATCAGTAGTCCGTTCATGCCGTCATTTACGCTGATCTGACAAGTGAGCCTCGACCCCTCCGCCTTTCGCCACGCAAACTCCAACATGTCGAGTTCCACTGATTCCGCGGGCTCAATTCGATCGCGCCATGCCTCATCGATATAGCCATGGCAGGTCGCGCACGAGCAGGCGCCGCCGCAGTCCGCGTCGATGCCTTTCACGCCGTACCGGACTGCGACTTCCATGACGGACTGGCCAACCTCGGCGTCGACCTCTCGTTGAGAGCCGCCTGGTTCGATGAAAATAATGGTGGGCATAATGGCTCCGCCTTTAATTGATCAATGCGTTTTCGGACGACAGCGAAACCGCGCCCAACGCTACAGAGGAATCGACAATTTCTTTGACGGCCGGGCTGCGACTGGCGCTCAGCCACTGCTTCCCGGTTATGAACGCTTTCACATCATTGATCGCGTCCACCGCGATAACGCGGGGACAGTTGTAGTACCAAATGGACAATGCTGTTTCCAACGCCTTGCGGACAAACCACATGCGTGTGCCCCTGGTTGAACCCGGCAATCTGCAGCCGGCTGGAATACTGGTCGGACCAGAACCATGGAATGGACCGGTACGCCGCGGTTTCGCCAGCAATCGAACGCACCATCGTTTCCGCCATATCGACTGCGTTTTGGACGGACTCGAGCCGTATCTGTGCGCCTTGATAGGGAAAGCGCGCGCAGCCACCGGCCGCATAGATAAACGGATCGCTCGTGCGCCCCGCGCTCTCGACCACGATACCGTCATCCACATGCAAGTTCGCTTGCGCCGCCAAGCCGGTCTCGGGAACCACGCCGATGCCCGCTACCCCAACGTCGGCGTCGATCGTGCCGCCATTGGACAACCACGCTGTAACACCATCCGTCTCCCTACGCACCAGTAGTATCTTCAGTTCGACGCCTTCGCAGATTCGAACACCGTTATTCAGATGCAATTCCTTAAAATAGGCTGCGATCTCTGCAGGGGCCACACGGCCCAGAATGCGGTTGTCCCGCTTGATCAGCGTGACCCGCATGCCCACGCTTCTTGCCACCGCAGCCGTTTCCAGCCCGGTGTAGCCTCCGCCCACTACGAGCATGCTGCCGCCCGATCTCATATCCTGGCGCAGGCGCTCGGCATCGGACAGCGTGCGAAAGCTGTGAAGGTGGGGCACATCTTCCGACTCGGCAATCGGCAGGCATTGTGCGCGCGCGCCCGTTGCGAACACCAGATGGTCGTATCGAGCACGCGGCCAATGTCGCGCGCTTGCCTTCGAACCTCATTTGCCAGTTCTTATAGGGTTTGAGCCCTTCGATGTCGCCCGGAACCCACGGGTGAACATCCGAATCAATGATTCTCATGTCTGAATTAATGGTTAATCGTTCATGTTAATTACCAGTTCAAACAATATAAATTTCATTTCGACACTGCACTTCATCGGTCTCTCGGTTTTGCCCTTTGCCATGTGTCATTCCTGACACTCAACTCACCGGCGTCGTCGGCGATGAGGATGTGTTGATGCTACTATCAGCTGGGTGTTCGGAGAATCTTGCTTTTCTGGCACCTGGTTTCGGCTATAACGAACGCTAGGGTTGATACTAGGTGGCATTCGCTCCGGATCCTGCCTCCGCGGGTCCCCACACGGCATACAGGAAAAATTTGGCAATGCATTTTGATCTCTCCGATATCCGTGTATTCGTTCACGTAGCGGAATCATCGAGCGTCACTCAAGGCGCCCGTCGCGCCAATCTGTCTGTCGCGGCGGCCAGCGCGAGGATCAAGGCGCTGGAAGCTCAATTAGGCGCCAAGCTGCTGTACCGCGACAGCCGGGGCGCAACGCTGACTCCGGCGGGCGAAAAGTTCCTGAAGCACGCAAGAGTGATCCAGCGTCAGGTCGAGTATGTAAAAAGCGAATTTGCGGAATATGGAAATGGTCTGTTTGGCCATATCCGCATATTTGCCAATACGACCGCTGTTACGGAATATCTTCCAGAGATACTGGCGAAATTTCTCGCCGACCGACGGGCCGTCACGGTGGATCTCCAGGAGCGGTTGTCGCGCGAGATCGTAAGAGGCGTGCTCGATGGATCAGCCGACCTTGGGCTTATCGCCGGGCCCGTCGAGGCTCAAGGGCTAGAAATCATTCATTACAGCACCGACCGAATGCTGCTCGCCCTGCCCGAAGGGCATCGGTTGGCACAAAAGCAGTCCGTAACCTTCGTCGAAACGCTCGACTATCCTCACATCGGATTTCGTGAAGGAAGCACGTTGTTCGACCTCGTGACTTCGCAGGTTGAGGAGCTAGGCCGAAAAATGCCGATGCGTGTACAACTCTCAAGCTATGAGGCAATTTGCCGAATGATCGAGTCGGGCGTTGGTATCGGCATCATCCCCGAATCCGCTGCGCTGCGCCATCGCCGAACAATGCGGATAGTCACTGTGCCCCTTGAAGAGTCCTGGGCGATCCGAGAGCGGAGCCTGTTGGTTCGGGAGCTGGATGGTATGCCCGGTTGTGTCAGGGAGCTTGTGGAAACGCTCAGAGCGGCTTGAAAGGCTCTGTCAGGTTGGCCGACATTGTCTGTTTTTGTGGCGTACGAGTAGTTATCCCTATTAGATAGCGCTATCTCTTTCTGCAGTGACAGTCCAACCATGCCACGTCGCGAAACGTTTCTGGAGCGCGGTTCGATGACATGCCGCGTTCATCTGGTGTCTGGGCAACGCGGAGTGCTGCCGGATCGGGCCGAAGCACGAAAGAAACGCCTGCGTGCGACGCGCATCGCGAAAGCCGCACATCTGGCGTTCGCGCCGCCGGGTTGGCTGGTGGCTGTAACAGATACGGCACGCCGCGCAGCGTCACGAACATCTCGTCGAGGTGCCACGTACTGCCCGACTTGCGCCGCGCTGCCCTGGCGCACTGGGCGAATCTGGCGCCGAACTTGCCGCACCAGCAACGGATCGTCTCATAAGTGACCACAACACCACGCTCGAGCAGCAACTACTCGATGTCCCGAAGGCTCAGGCTGAACCGAAAATACCACCGAACCGCGCAGCTGATGACGACGGCAGGGAAGCGGTGGCCGTGATATAGCGATCTCGCTTTCTTCATCACTTCATTCTACCGCCACCTTACCGTCAACCTGACAAAGCCTTCTATCGGACGTCTACGGAAGAGATCGGAATAGCCAGGAAAGCGCACGTGGCGGAAGGCAGCCGACTCCAACAGTTGCCCGCAAAACCGCACCAGGTATGATTCCCACTCTGCCTGACTGCCGCCTACCCACTATCCTACCCATACTGCAAAATTAGTGGTCACAGCAGAACAGAAAATGGCTCGCATGGCCATTCTGATTCGGTTCGTACTGTCGCCTCGCATTCCCACTCCAACATATTCCAGTAACGTCCATTAGACGCTTGCGCTTGGAGTATCAACGGCGTTAACGAGACGACGCGCCGCATTCACGATTCGCCAGAAACTCGATAATCTCCTCGGAGCGCGCAGTTGAGGTTCGTGCGGATAAGGTCGATCGTGGCTGACTTTGCCGTCGATATGCGAAGTCGCTTCGCAAGTCTCGCCTCCGTCTTCGAACTTGCACGTCGACGAACGGCGCGCGCCGATAAAGAGCACCGCGGCAAACACGACGACACCGCTCAGCAGAATCAGACCCGCCATGCCGGATCCGAAGCTCGCGTCGGCCCACGCCTTCACGTTTGGCGAGACGAAGCGACCCATGCCTCTAATCGGATCCGTTGTCACCGATCGAGTCATAGCAGGTCTAACGGCAGATATCGGAGCAAACTCGCCCCCCGGAATGACGGCTTCGTCTGTTGTGTAAGGAAATGCGGCCCCAACTGCGAAAGGGGCCGGGTTTGCAGGCATTTTGTATCGCGCGAGTGCCACGCGATGCGTCACGCCTTTTCGCTTTCGTGGTCCACTACTCTAGCCAGAAGCTGCTGAACCGTGCCGTCGCTCCGGAATCCAGCGCACTCTGCCTCCTGAGTGCTAAAGGCCGGGTAGGAGCCAAAAAGCGCCTCGACTGGCGGATTAGGCTCGAATCTCACTAAGTCGGACCAGTCGACATCGAAACGAACAGAAAGCGCCTCCAGGACCTGCCTGATAGACAGGTGCAGCACAGGCATCTGATACGTGGAAGCGCGCAGAGTGGAGCTACCTACGGTGCCGGCGTGTATCAGGTTCTCTACACACTGCAGCCGCGAAATCCACCAACCCGTCGCTTTGCTTGAGACCGGAATGGTGATTTGCCGCCCGTCGCGCAGCGCCCAAAATATGTCGCTCATAAAGGCGGATACGAGACCAGATGGCCCAGGCGGACGCGCAACAACACCGGGCAAGCGCAATGAGCAACCGGTTAATTTGCCTCTGCGAATGGCGTCACTAAGTGCGATTTCGGCAATGAGTTTGTGCGCTCCGTACGATGTAGCGGGCTTTGCCGACGCCCCTTCGTTCATCGGTGCCGGAAAAGTCTCGCCGTAAACCGCGATGCTGCTGGCAAACACAAACCTTGCGGGAGCAGCCTGCGCCGCACTCATCTCGATGAGTCTCAGTGTCCCGTGAAGGTTGACGCTACTTCCGAGTTCAGGGTCTCGCTCCGCTGCCCCACCTGGTACGCTAGCAAGGTGATACACCGTATCTACGCCATCGGCGAACGCGTCTCGCAGAACAGACTCGTCCGACAGTGATCCATTGATAATCCGAGCGTTTGGAAAGCTGGTCGATTCGATCGACATGTCGAGCAGCGTCACGCTTGTGTGAGCCAGAGCCGCATCGTCCAACAGTCGCCTGGATAGCAGACTTCCCACGAAGCCGCCTGCTCCCGTTACGAGAATGTGCATGATTTTTCTATCCCGCTCGTTCAATCGCTCGAACCTGCACGCACGACCCGCTGATCGATGACCCCGAAAGGTCCCGGAACACCTTCCTGGACGCGAGCCTCCATCGACACTCGGTCGCCAAATCGCATGAAATGTGTTTTCGCCGCTCCTTGGTCAATCATCTCGATGACACGTCGCTCGGCGATGCACGCAGACCCGTTCCCACGCGCCATGTTCGAAACGGTGCCCGAGCCGATGATGGTGCCGGCCTTCAGTTTGCGAGTCTTCGCGGCGTGCGCAATCAGTTCCCCGAAACTGAAGTTCATCTCGCTTCCGTGCGGGTGACCAAACCAGGCGCCATTCCACGAGACATGCAGGCTCATCGCCGCCCGTCCGTCCTTCCAGCCCGGCCCCAAGGAATCGGGCGTCACTGCAACGGGGGCAAAGCTGGTTGACGGCTTTGCCTGTAGAAAGCCAAAACCCGTCGTCATCTCGCGGGGTCCGAAACCACGCAGGCTCCAGTCGTTGATTTGGACTACCAGACGGACGAAATCGAGAGCCTTGACAGGGTCAACACCCATAGGCGTTTCAGCAAGTACGACACCGAATTCGCCCTCAAAGTCAATTCCGTGGTCTTCGCACGGTAGTCCAACGTCATCACAGGGCCCCAGGAAATCATCGGATGCGCCCTGGTACATCACGGGTATCGTGTCGAAGTCAGGAATAGGCTTGGTATTGAAAGCTTTTTCCATCAGACGTCCATGATTCAGAAAGGCGGACGCGTCGCACCACTGAAACGTACGGGGCAATGGCGCGGCGAATTCCGAGGCCACGAAGGGACGAGCTTGTGCACATTGGCCAGAATTGAGGTCGCTCGACAGCGACTGAAGCCGCTGGACGACGCCATCCCAGTTCTCGATAGCCGAGAGAAGATTAGGCGCAATGGCGCTTGCAGACGAAATCGACGACAAATCTTGTGACACGACGACAAGCTCGCCATCAGCCGTCCCGTTCTTCAGCGTTGCCAGCTTCATGATGTGGTTAAGCCCTTATCTCAGTTTTGACGCGAACTCACCGCTCACCAGAATGAAAGCCATGCGGCACGGCTTTCCGCTACGGTTGGCCCATGCGTGATTCGTGCCCCGTTGAACAACGACGTCACCTTGCTTGAGCACGCGCTCTTCGCGGTCCAGCACCAGGACAATTTCACCGTCGAGAACGAACCCATAGTCAACGGACTCCGTGCGATGCATTAGAGGGTGCGGAGAGTCTTCGACTACCGTCGATGCATGGGTGTCGCCGATTTCGCTGAACGCGCTCTTCATGTTGGTCGCGCCGTGCTTCAAAAACTCTTCGGTGTCGGGGGGGATTTCCACGATACGCACGCGCGTGCCGTTCTTCGGCGGCGGAAGCATCAAAGGTCCAAGCGTTGGGTCATCGCCGTTGTCGACAAACGCCGGCGTCGCCGACGTGCGCCACAACTCATAGAAGAACGTTCCCGGAATATGCTGTAGCTCGACGACCGTGGGAGGATTTCCTTCGTGCGTTACAACGGATTTGCCTTCGCTATCGTGGCCAGTCACAATTCGCTGCATGGATTGTGGCATTACTTTTCTCCAAATTGATTATCAGATGGTCTGTGCGAGCTTCATCAACGATTCACGCATGATGGCCGCGTGCTCTTGCTTGTCTCCGCCCGAAATCTCAATCTCACCGAGTCGAGCTGAGTTCTCGACGACCATCCTGCACCGCTCCCAACGCCGCGCCTGGAAGCGCCCCAGCGTCTCATCCAAGGGCGTATCACGAGAAATTTCTTCAGCGAGAACAATGGCATCTTCGATGCCGATACAAGCGCCAGACGCCAGATGCGGAGTTGTCGCGTGAACTGTGTCGCCAATTAACACAACGCGGTCCTTGAACCACGGTTGCGCCATCAAAAGTCCCTCGAGAGGGCGATAGACGATATGAGAAGACTCGTTGATGTACTCCGCAATCTGCGCAAGGTCAGGAGCGGAGAACTGCGTCAGCAGACCACGAAGGAGAGGGAGAAACTCGCTCTCTTCGATTCTTTCGTTCTTTGCGCGGTCTTCGGTAACGAAGAGATACATCTGTTCACGTGACACTGGATTAACCCCGGCCTTCAAGTGCGGCCCAATCCACATAACTGCGCTCTTGATACTGGGAAGCCTGGGCACAACGGCCCGCCAGACACCTTGTCCGGTGTACGTCGGCCGCGCTGCATCAGGGAAAACCACCGCACGCACTGCAGAATAGAGGCCGTCAGCGCCAACCACAAGGTCGTAGCGTCGCGTTTGCCCATCAGTGAAGGTGACGTCGACACCGTTATCGTCGCATTTGATTGAAGTGAAGCTACAGCCCAAGCGCACGTCTGTACCGCTCTTTCGGGTCGCGTTTGCCAAAATCGCCGCCAGAACTGGCCGCATGATTGCGCCGCCGCCTGGAATGTCGTCTCCTGCAAGACGCGGCGTAGGAAGCTCACCCAAGAGGCTTCCGTCGGCGCGATACAGTTCGACACCGTCTCCTGCGTGCCCCAGCTCAAGGAACTCGTCGAGAATTCCCAATTGGCGGAACGCACGCAGCGTTGCACCACCGAGGCTGATGCCGGCTCCGTAAGATCGCCAGCCTGAGTCGATTTCTACGAGGTCGACGGCGATCCCGCCCTTGCGGAGTTCGATGGCGGCAGACATGCCGGAGAATCCGCCTCCGATGATAAGCACACGTTCAACGGGTCGGGTCATTGTTCTCTCCTGTCAATCTTGTAGTCGGCAGATTAAGCCTGCCTTCACTTGATATTTCAATCGGAACGCGCACGAGCGACGTTCCCTTGCATGGGCCACTGACGCAAAGTCCGGTTTGAGCTTCAAAGAGAGCACCATGACCTGCGCAGGCAATGTGGGTCGCATCTGCATTCAAGTACTTGTCCTTGCCCCATGCGAGAGGAACGCGGTCGGCCTGGCGGTAGTGCGGACAGGCGTTGACGTACGCGTAGAAGGCGCCCTCAACGTGAATGACAAAAACTGTGTCCTTCCCGTCACCGAGCAGGTCGAATCCGCGCGCGTATCCTTCCTTGATTTCACTCGCATTGCAAAGACTTGTCGACATAGTCGCGGGCGACGTCAGTGGCCGCTTTGGCCGTCGGGCGAAGGTCCGCCAGGAGCCCACTTCTCCTGTCGGCTAAAGAGGAACAGTTGGGACGCGTCCGCGCTCAGCGATACCTCGCGCGGTGTCCACGTGTCGTCGTGAAGGTCCATATCTGCGTCATACTCAACGTGGCATCCGAGTGGACTATTGAAGTACCAGAACCAGTTGGAGCCGAATCGATGGCGTCCAGGTCCCCAGAAAGACTGGTAGCCTTTCTCGACAAAGCGGGTCCCGGCGACCATGAGTTCAGTCGGACCGCCCAGGTGGAACGTGAAGTGCTCACACCCCTTCATGAAAGCAGGCGTCTGAATCATGAAAAGGGTGTGGTGGTCAACGGTGCCAGCCGGACGAAGGAAAGGACCGACTTCAGCAAACCTGTCAGTGCAAGTGAAACCGAGACGTTTGATGTAAAAGGCTTCGGCCTTCGCCGCATCTGGTACGAAGTAGACGACGTGTGACAGTGTCCGGGGACGCGCTTCAATGTCCGAGCGCACAGCGATCTGGTTGACTCCACGCTGTGCTGCTCCCGGAGCATTCACCTGCTCCGCTGCCATCTGCAGCGTGCGACGGCAGGTGGCCTGGAAGCCGATCGCAAAACCCATGTCATCTGTCGAATGCAAGACGCCGTTCTCGTCAACGTGCGCGGCCCGGTCTCGAGAAAGCTCTTCACGAATTGCCGACACCGTTGCTGCGTCGGCCACACCATACACGGTTTCGCGAAGCATGTTCTGCGTGCCCAGGTCGGCAGGAAGTGATGCGTCGTCGCTTCGGCGAAGCACAATTGCCGTACCGTCGAGCGCTTCGAACCGCCCGCCACGCTCACTGATATCCAACGGCTCGAGGCCATAATCGATAAGGTACTGCGCACACGAATCGATGTCGTCAACACCGAACAGGAGTTCGTCGGGACCAAGAATATTCATAATCAATTGCGTAGAAGTCGATGAGATTATGCGGTGTGTCCGCCGAGCGTTTCAGCGACCCAGTCCGCGATGTAGGCACCTGCGTTCGCACTATTATCGAAACTGCTGTGCTGCACGCCGCCTTCGCGGTCTGTGAAGATTTTCAGTTCACGCTTTGGGCTATTAACGAGTTGTTCGTACGTCCGGTGAGCCCATTTGACCGGAATCTGCGAATCCTTCTCGCCATGCGTGACGAGGAAGGGAACCCTAATTCGCTCGACAACGCCATCGAGATGAACGTCTTCGGCGATGTGCATGAACTCATCGTTGTCTTTCGCGCCCCAAACCCAGCGGACATGGTCCCAGTAATGCGGCACGGGGAAGTTACCTTCGCGTTCCATACGGCGCTTTTGAACATCTCGCCAGTCGTGATTTGCGCCCCACACGACACCGCATGCGAAGCGAGGTTCAAAGGCGACAGCACGAGGACAGTAATAGCCGCCGAGCGACACGCCCTCCAGGCCGATTCTCGAACTGTCGACATCGTCTCGTGTCAGCAGGTAGTCAAATACCCTCGAGGCCCATTGCTCGGAGTTGTAGACGGCCTTCATATCGTGAAGGCGCAGCGCTTCACCCGTGCCCGGCTGGTCGATGACGAGCGACGACACGCCACGCTGCGCCACGCTGCGCCAGCCAATGCGGAAGTCCGACGAAGTAGCGCATCTCCTTCGTGCTATCTAGCCCGTTGATTTGCACGAGAAGTGGCGCCTTACCCTCATTGCCCTCTGCGCGAACATAGATGCCCGAGATATGTGCATCGCCGTAAGGGATTTCCACGCGCTCACAGTTCGCCTTCGAGAGACTCAGCCCCTTCCAAAATGTGGATTGGAGAGTCGAGTACAACGCGGCACGAGTCGGGTCGCCATGACCGAGCATCCGCTCGGCGGTCAGGTAGTACATCGAGGCACGTTGGAGCTTGTCGCCTGCAGATAACCGCCGCTCTTTCGCCTCGTCTTCCTCAGCGAGCGCGACGAGCTTATCCCCCATCTTCACCCACGTCTGGCGGAACGCAGCCGTCCCTTCCGCATCGGGGTGCTTCGACGCTTCGACGAGCGGCGCACACATCTCCTCGATTTCGCCCATTTTGGCTCCCATCTCGATAGCCAAATCGACCGAAAGATTCCAAACATAGTTAGTCGGAAAGTACCTGAACATGCAAACCACTCCGGAATATGTGAACGATTGCCTAAATGCTGCTGGTTGAACCAAAGGATGAAAAGGGCATTCTCTAACCCGATCTTGCATTCCAATCCATGGCATCGGAAGCTCGCAGCGTGAATCTCACTTAACGAGACTCTTTCCTGGTAGATGGCCGAGCTGCTTTTCTCGAAACAAGCATAATCAATCAACCCAGCGTTAGAAAATTGATTCGCTCCATACGAACAATGCACGGTTCAAATACCTGGTGTTTACCAGCAATAACGAGAACGTTCGAAGTCGCAGCGATCGACATAAAGAATGCTCGGGTCACGATGTGACCGCACGTGGGTTCAAACGGCTGGACGTAACCGCTCGGACCCCCGCAACGTTCGTTATACGGAAATGCGCGCCGATCCATTCCACGAAGATTCAGTTGATAACTAGAACTGTCGTTGCTTGCTGCGCACCAATGCCGGTCTGGCCCGGTAGTCCCGTACGGAATCGTGCAGTGGGCATTCTTAAGAGCCGTCAGAGATGGTGGTGCCACCGTCCACGATTAGGTTGTGTCCGGTGATGAAGCTTGCCGCATCGGATGCAAGGAAAACGGCTGCTCCTGCGACATCGTGCGTCGTCCCGAAACGTCTCAAAGGGGTGAGATTCTTTCGCGCTGCCGCGCGCTCAGGGTCATCTGAAATCGCTTTTGCGAAGTCGGTTTCAATCACGCCCGGAGAGATTGTATTGATCCGTACGCCCGATGGTCCCCACTCAACTGCGAGGTTTCGCGCCAGTTCGGCACTTGCTGCTTTCGAAAGGCCATAAAGTCCTAGGGCCTTGTTCCCCCGGAGGCCGGCGATACTCGAAACGATGATGACTGATCCAGATCCGCGTGCCGCCATACCCGGTATCGCTAGAGTCGTGAGTCGCAGAACGCTCCGCAGATTCACCTCCATCGTAAGGCTATAGTCGGCGTCTGTAGCACTAGCAATGGGGCCGAAATGAGGCGCGACGCCGGCGTTACAAACAAGAATGTCAACCGGTCCGTAAAGACAGTTCGTAGACTCGATCAGATTGTTAAGGTCATGCGGAACGGAGACGTCGCATCGAATGGCTGTAGCGTCGGCACCTTGCTTCAACAAATCATCTACCACCCGATGACATCCAGCGTCGTCGATGCCGGACACTATGACCTTTGCCCCGGCTGCTGCGAACTCTCTGGCGATGGACTCGCCGATGCCGGAACTCGCACCTGTGACGATCGCGACTTTGGATTGAATATCGAAGAGGCGCGACATGCGTTGTGCTGAAAACTGCTTTTCTATCACCATTCCTACTCCAATACACGGGATAACTTCGACGAGGCATTCCATGGCGGCGTCGAATAGCCAGCCCGAGAATATGTCGATGGCAAGTTTTCTGGGCGCTTCACGAACGACGCAACCCAGAGAAACAGATCACCGCGATCAAGCCTACGAGGATCGACACGGCGCCGAGGCTGGAGTAGCCGACGGACTTCACGAGGGATCCCCCAAGTACCGGCCCGATCGCCGCTCCAGCCATTAACATGACAGGAGTCGCCGCGACGGCACGTCCAGACTTGTCAACGACAGCCAGGGTGCCGAACGCGAATGTATGCGTGAAGATCATCACGCCGGCGTAAGCGCAAGTAGCCACCGCGTACGGCAAGAATGCGAGGCTATTACTAATTGTCAACGCGAGAGCAGCCTGAGTGATCGGGCCGACGAGCAGCACAACACCCGACGGCAGCTTTCTTTGCAGCACCGCGGCTAAGGGAGAGGGAAACAGATTTACGACGCCGAGCGTTACGAGCACGGTCGTAACGGCCGCGAGTCCGAATCCACGGTCAATCCCAATGCGCAACACGAAACTGAAGATCATTGATTGATTCAACGCCATACAGCTGACGCCGATCATCCCAAGCCACACAGCGCGCGAGAACGGAAGCTCTGCTTGAGTAGCTGATAACGGCGCGCCAGTTGACTCGGGCAAGGCGACGGCTGTTGTCAACGCAGCGATCAGCATCACGGCGGCGAAAATCTTGAACAACGTGTCACCGCCGTGCTGGGCTATCGCAAGAGGAGCCGTCGCGAGGAAGGCGATCGCAAACACCCCGAGAGCAAGACCTACAATCGCAAATAGGCGGTGGGGATTTCTGCCGAGTCCTATCCTTCCGTGGATCAGGCTGAGGCTACAGCCGATGGCGAGGCCGGCCGCAAGATGGAGAACCAGAAACACGGAGAAGGTCTTCGCAAACGTGCAAACACCGAATGCCAAAGCGGCTGCGGCATAGCCGCTCGGAACCGCGAGCCGGTGGCGAACGCGGTTGAGACGAGGCGCAAAATACAAACTGCTCAACACAACTCCGAGAAGAAAGCACGTAACCAGTCCACCAGCGCGTTGGGCATCGAGCTTGTAGGCGGTGGAAAGCGTGCTCACCCAGACCGGTAGAGCGACCAGGTCGAGCATGCCCGCGCAGTGTGCGACCATCAAGACCGCCACGGCGACCCGGGACGTAGTATTCGACTCGCTGTTCGACTCTTGCTGGGCATCGGTCACCGACAGAGCAACATTGGATTTCATGGCTTACTCCCTCGCGACAGCCGCGTCGCCGATATGCATGTCATTCGGTTTGCGTTGTGTGTACGATTCCGGAATCTTCGCCCAAAGTGGGATAGCGAGGTTCACCCAGACGGCGTTGCTTTTGGATGTATTTGCGGCATACACCCCTTGCTGATAATTGATATTGATGTTGACCGGGCCAAAATCGTAGACGATAGAAGGTCCAATCGCGAACGTCTTGGCACGGTTCCCAGTGATTGTCACGCCGTTTGCGCGATCATCGCTGTATTGGTTCAGATATGCGCCTACGACGCCTAATTTCCATTTTCCGAAATTCCAGCCGGCGGTGAATTCGGCCACATACGCGTCGCCGGATTGGTAGTTGGTCTCGGTATTTTTTGTATTCAGTAGCCAGCGGTTCGAGACACCTACATCAAGCCCAAGTGGGTTGTTGTAGCGGATCGAGAAAACAGGTTGAACTGAAGTGTAACCAACAGCGACACTTGGTTTAGTTGGGCTGTATGACCCATTCTCCAGTGCGACGTCAATGCCTGTAGCAATCTCTACGTCCCGCGCGGGGTGAAATCCAAGAATGATCGGCGAAACGGTAATATTCGCCAGTCCATTTTGTATATCTTTATTACCCGCGATATTGGTGTGCAGAGAAACGACGGGAAGGACCAATTGCGAATAAAGGTCGGCGCCGAATAACTTGAAGGGATACGAAGCGAGTAATCGAGTAGTTGACAAAAAAACGGACGTATGAAACGGTAACGGCAGTTTATTTCCGTCATTCCCGTATAGGCCATTAGAGAACGTGTAGTTAAATTGCTGAAGAACGAAAATTCCCGGAATCGGCGGAAAATTTGCGAAATTCGTTCCAGCGGCTCCCGGCGGGTACGGCGATACAGCGCCTTCGAAAGCGAAAGCCTGGCCGGCATATCCGGCGGCCAAGATAAATGCCACGGCACTGAAGCCCTTGAATTGCCTGATCATAATGTCTCCGGATCACCGTAAATGGCGAACTCTTGTAGTTAAAATCGAGTGCTAATTGGAACGATCTGAGTGCGCCGTCACGCGTCGCCGTCCAGGCCAGAGGCGGACGTTCCGCTCCGCCTTTGGTTGAATACAAGGTTAAGGTACACTCCCGCTCCAGAGAACTGGATTCGGTCCATGAGCGGTATCGACGCCCTGAATACTTTAAGGTGAAACCCTAGTGCGTCGACACAGCGATGCCTTACGTTTCGCTCGGTCATGTTGGAGCGCTGTATGCGATTTAATAAGCTAGATCTGAATCTCCTCGTGGCCCTCGACGCGCTCCTCAGTACCAAGAACATCAGTCGTGCCGCCGACAAGGTTCATCTGAGCCAGTCCGCTATGAGCAACGCATTGTCCAGACTGCGTGACTATTTTGGCGATGACCTGCTAGTGCAGGTGGGCCGAAGCATGGAGCTGACCGCTCGCGCAGAGGGGTTGGTTGATGCTGTTCGCGATGTCCTGGTACGAATCGAGGCGACGGTCGAGGCCCGACCTTTGTTTAACCCAGCGGAGTCGACCAGGACGTTCAGGCTTCTGATATCGGACTACAGCTTGATGACCCTGATGCCGAAAGTATCTGCGTTGGCGTACTCGCAGGCTCCTGGGGTCCGGTTTGAATTCGTCCCTCAGGTGGCGCATCCGCAACGCATTCTTGAGCGAGGCGAGGCCGACATACTCATAATCCCCAAGGATTATTGCTCGCACGAGCACCCCTTCGAGATGCTTTTCAATGAGAGTTACTGCGCCGTGATTTGGGCAGAGAGTCCGCTTGCTCAAGGTGAGCTCACACCAGAGCGCTACGTTCAAGCTGGGCACGTGGTTATCCAGCCCGGAGACGGCCAACCGGCACTCGACGATTGGCTGATCCAACGTTTAGGCATCGCGAGAAGAGTAGACATACGTACGTTCACGTTCATGTCGCCCGCTCATCTGCTTCCGGGGACAAACCGCATCGCGACCATACACCGGCGGCTAGCTCAACAGGTGTTGAAGAGTCAGCCCGTCGTAATGCGCGAGGTGCCTTTCGAGTTGCCGATTATGGAACAGGCGATCCAATGGCACACGCACCGGACGACGGATCCAGGCATCGCCTGGTTACGGGAACTCTTGCGGCAATCTGCAGCGGCGATGGATAGCAGCGCTTAGTCCGCACGGGTTGGACGTTCGGATGGCTTCCAAACAACGGGCCAGTGCGCAGTTCGTCAGCTAACGCACCGGCCCTTTACGCGACATTGCTCGCCGCGGCTCCGAGCACTCGCTCAGCAAACTTCCATCACCTTCGCGTTAGCCCGTCGCCCGGATATATCACATCCTCCCGCGCCAAAAGCACAACAATGCTTCCCTCAACTGCCAAGCCGGGTTCAACGAGCGAGCTGTTCACCTTTTGCGCCCAGCGGCTAGCACTCGATCGCGCTTCGGGTTCGTCGGCAAACCAGAACTCATCGATCGCATCGGCAGGCATCGCCTTTGTGCCCCCCACGGGTAGGACGTCGTTCTGGACATGGGCCAACGCGCCGGACTCAGTCGTTTCAGCGAGTCCAACCCAAGCGGCAGCGAAATCGTCCGCGTCGACACCTGCCTTGCGCTGAATTAAGACGAACAGCTTCCACGACGGAAGCCTGGTCATATCAGACGCAGTTATAAGCCGCTCGTGGCAGGGCAGGAATACGACGCTTTCCTGATCAACAAACTTGTCCTCGTCATCGCGCAAACGAGTTTGGTAGAAGTTCGTGCTTCTCGATCGCTCCAAGTCAGCAAAGTCATTGGCCCAGACTTGAGTCACAAAATCGCGGGTGAAGCGAAACGGGTCTTCGCTCCCGATTGATCGCCGGAAAGTACCGTCGAAAACTGCGTTCTGAACGTAGCGCTTGGGTGCGTTGACAGGGTCTTCTTCGATATAGCGCCGGACTTCTTCCCCGTGTACGAATCGAATGTGACGTCGATGTTCCTCAAGCGTGGTTTCGGGTCGTCGACGACCGAAAATGTTTAGTTTCAGCACTCTATCGTCTCCAAATTTGGTCGCTTCACTGATCAATCGGATCAAGCGGCCATGCAGCAGCCTTACTCCCTGGGGTCATCGGTGTATTCGCCCACCCAGGACCGGCCGTCGAGGGATCATATTGCGCTGGCGGAAGGCTTGCGAAGATTGCCCATTTGAAATGTTTGAACTTCCAAACGCCGTTTTCCTTCACGAAGTCGTGCTCATAGCGGCCGATGACCGGGAGCATCGGGTACGGCGGCGTCTTATTTCCAAAAGCAGGCCCCATCACCGTGAAGCCATACGACATCCACGACCCTTGTGCGGTCAATCCATCACTGCTTACTTTGATCACGGGCGTCGTAACAAGATGCGTACCCATAAAATCCCCTTGGGCCGTGACCATACTCTTCAACTTGGCGAACTCCGCTGTAATACTCGTCAATCCTTTGATCGGTGTCCCCGTGGTGTTATCCGGCAGATCAAGTGTCACATCAGGGTCCTGTTGAGCGAAGAACCCCGGAATCAAGTCGAGTCGATTCGAATTCATTGCATGGTTGTAACGACCCTGAAGAAACTGAATATCGAAGTAGTCGTCGGCATGCGAGGCCTGGGTCACGGGTGCTGCTGTCGCCGAAGTAACGACGCCTCCTCCGTCACCGCAACCCGGTAGGATTGCTACCGCCACCATTAATGGAACCACTGAGAGCGCGTACGTACCGAGCCTGCGAAACATTGGACCTCCAGATTCCTTGGTTATCGGGCTTATCGTTCAAACGTATGGCCCGGCCTTGGGTAAGCTATGCCCCATCTGCCGGACGATTGATGCAGTTACTGATAAGACATGCCAAACCCAAATGGGTAGAGAGGGTGTGCGGTGTCGTGCGGAACATCTTCGGACTGCGCCTCTACGTCTGCCATCGATGACGGCCGTTCAATCGGCAGACGACCTTGGGGTTTTCCGACGCCAGTCAATACGTCGAACAAAGCAACATCGGTAGCACCAAAGTTCGCCAAAATTGCGGTGACCTTCGGCTGCACATTCGTCAGGATCGCCGGTCGGTCCATATAAATAGCCACCACCGATTTCGGCGCAAGCGACGCCTGCTTAATTGCTTCGTAGTCGGGGTTGCCGTCTATGAATGCGAGGCTTCCTTCGTGCTGCATGGCTCCAAAGGTATAGTGAGGATGCAGCGTTTCGAAGGGAGTGCTCGCGCGGACGATGGCGATGTCGGCGCTTTGCGGAGACGTCACGACGGTATAGCCGTACTGTTTTGCGACTGCTGGGTCAATTCCATACAGCCAAACTTTCTTTCCTGCAGCGGACGTTGGAAGCAAATTTCCGTTGTTCTGAAGGAGCACCATCGACCGTCTCTGTGCGTCGAGTGCTTGAGACTGGAAATCTTGGTTTCCAACCACTGTCGCGGCTGCACTCGCGTCAACGTAAGGGCGGTCGAAGAGTCCTTGCTGGAATTTCTGCAGTAGAACCCGGTAGGCCGACTGGTCGAGACGCGTTTCGGGGAGCACACCCTGGTTGACCGCTTGTACGATGAGGCTCGGGTCCTGCTCTCCGCCGAATTGATCGACTCCGGCGTTAACCGCGCGCACGAAGCGCTGTAACCGCGTCGCAGTCTCCATGCCCCATGGCATGCCCAAGCCGATAAAGCCTGGCGTGCCGGGCCATCCGTTCATGCAGTTCGCATCACAATCGTCCGCGATCTGCCAATCCGAAACCACAACGCCGTCGAATCCGTATTTGCCTCGAAGCAGATCGGTAAGTAGCGGCTTGTCGTATGCCGCACCAACTTGTTCGAGCGATATGCCGTCAACGGTGACGGGGCCGTCTGGCTCTGAGTAAGTTGGCATAACGGCACCAACCTTCGCTGCAAACGCGCCCTCGAAGGGAGTGAGGTGATACGCAAAGTTCCTCTTTGGATAAGTCGCGTATCGCCCATAGTAATTGTGGCTGTCAAAACCGGATTTCTGTGCACCATATCCTGCCCAGTGTTTCACGACCGCGATTACGCTTTTGGTGTTGATACCAGCATCACCATTTTGGAAGCCTTCGATGTAGGCCTGAACCTGTGCCTTCGCTAGCTGCGCATCCTCACCAAAGGTGCCGTTAATGCGTGGCCAACGGGGCTCCGTGGCGAGATCGGCTTGGGGAGATAATGCTTCGGTGATTCCCACGGCGCGGTATTCTTGACGCGCCACATCGCCGAACTTACGAGTGAGCGCAGCGTCACCTATCGCACCAAAACCGAGCGGTTCTGGCCACTGAGAGAAGCCGCTGTTGCTGGCGCTTGCTCCGAGAACGTATTGAAAGTGGTTCCGCGGATCGGAGCTTACAGTGACCGGAATTCCTAATCGCGATTGCTCCGCTATCTTTTGGATTTCGTTGTATTGCGTGGCAAGGGCGGAAGCGTCACCGCTGATGCGCGTAATAAAGGTGTTCACTCCTTGCTGATTGATGAGAGTCGACAAGGCAGTCGGGTCATAAGCGGTGCCTGCGCCAATCCCCGTGGGATCATTCAGGGCAGGCGCGCTGCCGTGCATCATTAGACCTGCTTTCTCGGCCAACGTGAGTCGAGCGACCAGATCTTTAGCACGAGTCTCTGGACTAAGGCGCCAATCCTCATATGGCTCGAGCGTCCCGTTTTTGTCCAAGTCTTTAAAGGACAAACCGTCGACGCTAATCAGCTTAAGCGTCGTATAACCGAAATCCAGTTGTGAAACCGGAGTCGTGGTTCCACTATCGCTGCTGCTGCCGCAACCACCTAAAAACGAAAACATCAACGAGAGCGTTGGCAAATTTACAAGTATCTGAGATGCATTTTTCATTTCGATTCCGTCTCCTGCAACGTCGATAGACCGAACGTTGCTGTAGTTATAGTCCGCGACACTTCGGGGCGAAACAGATGACCGGCGGCCGAAGAACTCAGCTTCCGAAGCGGCTTACAACTAAACCCTGACCCGAGCAGCGCTCAGTGAGCACCAAAACACGAGCTGAAGGCCAAACGAGTTGGTCCTTCGATGAAGCTCCGCTGAGTCGACTGCTCGACAATCGCAATGTGCACTTCGAACAGGTCTTGAGACCTGGATGCAAGACCGGGCGAGTAGGGATTCTCATTCGTCTCCTGGCCCCTGCACGGGGGGCTTGTATTGGTGGTTGAGTGCGACAGCGGAGCGAGCGCTCAGGCGGCATTGCGACCTCTTGATGTATTTCAAGGAGGCGTACGGTCAGAGTAGGACGTTCGAAGCTCGCTGGAAAATGGATTTCGTCCATTGCGGATATTCACGTCTTCAATACTTTCAGGGTCAACCCCAAGACGGGCCGTGCCATCGAGGCCCGACAGGTTGCAACTCCGAGTTGTCGGGCAAGCGCAGTTGATTAGGGTCAACCTTAGTGCGGCTGGACATCGGAGCAAAATCTTGCGCGTCCGCGCCTCACTCGCAAATCGCAACGCGCCCTCCTATACCGGGGCGACGGTCCGTCTGCCGAATCGTCGGCGTATGAGCGCACCAAAATCGATACTGCGCAGAGAGCCACGCATAACGCGTCGAAAGACTGAACCGCGCAAGCAACCAAGCCATGCGTTATGAGATGGCATCAGCGGAAGAGATCGGAATAGCCCGGAAGAAGACCCACTGGGCGGAAGGCAGCCGGAGTCGAACCGACCTGAGAGCGTCTGACGCCCTCAACTGGGTTTGAAGCCCAGCCGCACCACCGGATGCGAATGCCTTCCTACGGTGATTGAATGACGCGTGGCCAATTAAAACGAACCCCCGGCAGAATCAGAACAGATCGAGCCAGCGGCTATCCGTGCGCACGAGATGCAGGCCACGGTGGAAACGAGTATACCCAACGCGATCGAAGAACTCCAAAAGCTGAATCGCGCGCTTTCTGCCGAGTCCAGTGATGTCGCGAAACGGCGCAGCGCCCACCGTACCCGCGTTTTTTTGTGCTTCCGCCGCCGCGATCGATGCCAGTTCGCGAATCGCGCGCGGATGGTAAAAAAGATCGTGCACGACCTGGAACAACTCGCCTTGCCGCGCGAGTTTGCGCAGCAACTGACGCACACGCTCCTCGGGCACTGCATGCAAGTTCGCGAGATCACGTACCCACGGCGGATCGAAACGCCCCGCCTCGATCGCCGGCAGCAGCGTCGCGGCGAGCGCCTGATCCGCGGCGTCGAGCGTCGCGCTGTGGCCCGGCAGATGCAGCCAGGGCCCGCGCCTCGCGATCTCGCCACGCGTGGCGGCATCGTCGATCAACGCGCGCCACAGCGCGTCGTCGACGAGGGGCGCCGCAATACGCCGCAAGCGCGACACGTCGGGACCGAGTTCATCCGGCGAGCGCTCGTGATATTGCGCAAGCGCGGTCGTCAGCCGTTCGGCAAGCGCCCGCCATGTTGCACCCGCAACCAGCAATGCGTCGTGGCCCGGCAATTCGATTACGCGCGTGTCCGGCGGCAGCGGAAACGCGCTCGCCGGCCGGCCCGTCAGCCGCTCCAGCAACGCACGCGGTAGGCCATGCGACGCCCGCGCGAGCATCGCGTCGAGCGTACCGGTATCGAGCATCGTTTGAATTGCGTCGAGCCACGCGAGCCGTTCGGGTGAGCGACGCTTGCGCGCGGGCGCAAACGGATCGAGCACGATGCCCCCGCCGACCGTGCGAGTGGCCTGCGCATTGCGCACGACGAAGCGGTCACCCGGGACCGCGCACAGCGGCCGTTCGAACACGAGTTGCACGCGGGCGCGCTGGCCTGGCCCAAGCTTGTCCCCTTCGAGCAGCGCGACGTGCGCAACCCGATGCTGCGTGCCGAGATGCACGTGCAGCGGCGTCCAATGTTCCAACCCGTGCGGCGCATCGGCAAGCAGCGTCAGCATCGCGTCGATACGCTCGCTCGCTTGCGACAGACGTCGATCCACAATCCAGTCGCCGCGCTCGATCGCGCTCTTCTCGATGCCGGCAAGGTTGAGCGCACAACGTTGGCCTGCGCGGCCGGTTTCCGCTGGACGGTTCTGCGCATGGATGCCGCGCACACGCACAGGCTGATTTGCCGGCGCGAGCAGCATCGTATCGCCGACGCTCACGCTGCCCGCGACCACCGTCCCCGTGACGATCGTGCCCTGCCCCGCGAGCGTGAAAACCCGGTCGACGGCAAGCCGAAACAGGCCATCGTCGCGCTTCATGTGCCACGCCGCGGCCTGCTCTCGCAAATGCGCATTCAATGCCGCGACGCCCGCATCGCCAGTGCGCGTTGCGCAGGTGTCGAACACGGGCGCGCCGCACAGCACGCCCCCGGCGACAAACGCGGCGACTTCCTCGCGCACCTCGTGCAACCGCTGCGCATCAACGCGGTCGACTTTCGTCAACGCAATTGCGCCGCGCCGGATGCCGAGTAGCTCGACTATCGCCAGATGCTCGCGTGTTTGCGGCATCACGCCGTCGTCGGCGGCAATCACGAGCAGCGCGAAGTCGATGCCGCTCGCGCCCGCGGTCATCGTGTGCACGAGCTTTTCGTGACCCGGCACGTCGATCAGACCGAGTACGTCGCCGTTCTCGAGCGGCACGTACGCGTAGCCGAGTTCGATCGAAATGCCGCGCGCTTTCTCTTCCTTGAGCCGGTCCGTGTCGACGCCCGTCAACGCTTTTACCAGGCTCGTTTTGCCGTGGTCGATATGCCCGGCTGTACCGACGATCATGCGCGCGTGTCCTTTATTCGCGTCGTCAATTGCGCAATCAGTTGCGCTTCGTCGGCCGCTTCGAGACAGCGCAGGTCGAGGCGCAGCGCGTCGTCCGCGATCCGGCCGAGCACCGGCCGCGCCATCTCGCGCAACTGCTTTTCGAGCGCGAGCAGATGACGGCCGCCGCGCTTGCCGTCGGCCATCCTGATGACAAGGCCGTAGCTCGGCAATACATCGACCGGTAACGCGCCGCTGCCGATCTGGCTGAACACCGGCTCCGCCGCGACCGTGTAGCGCGCGCCGATCGCCTGCTGCAAAACGGGCTGCACGCGTAGCGCGGCGGCATGAATCACGTCGGTGGGACGGGTCAGAAGCCGCAGCGTGGTCAGCCTTCCGGCCAGTTTTTCCGGCGCGCGATACAACTGCAGCACCGGCTCGAGCGCTGCGAGCGTCAGCTTGCCGACGCGTAGCGCGCGCTTCAACGGATATTTCTTGATCTTCGCGATCAGATCGCGGCGCCCGACGATCAAACCCGCCTGGGGGCCGCCGAGCAGCTTGTCGCCGCTAAAGGTGACGAGATCGGCGCCGGCCTCGACGGTCTCGCGCACGGTCGGCTCGCGCGGCAACCCCCATTGGCTCAGATCGACCAGTGTGCCGCTGCCGAGATCGACGGCAACCGCCAGCCCGCGCGCACGCGCAAGCGACGCAATCTCGTCGATGCGGACTTCCTTCGTGAAGCCGTTGATCGCGTAGTTGCTTGCGTGGACCTTCATCAGCAGCGCAGTGCGCGCGTTGATCGCTTCGTCGTAATCCTTCAGATGCGTGCGGTTCGTCGTGCCGACTTCGCGCAGCTTCGCGCCCGCGCGGCTCATGATGTCCGGAATGCGAAACGCACCGCCGATTTCGACGAGTTCGCCGCGTGACACGACAACCTCTTTTTTCGCCGCCAGCGCGGACAGCGTGAGCAGCACCGCCGCGGCATTGTTGTTGACGACAGTCGCGGCTTCGGCGCCGGTCAGCTCGCAAATGAGATCGTCGATCAGATCGTCGCGGTCGCCGCGCTTGCCGGTAGCGAGATCGAACTCGAGGTTCGCGGGCTGCGTGAGCGCGGTCATCACCGCCCGCACCGCTTCGTCCGGCAGCAACGCACGGCCAAGGTTCGTATGCAGTACGGTGCCGGTCAGATTGAAAACGCTGCGCAGGCGCAACTCGCTGCGCTTATGCAGCGCGGCTTCGACCGTTGCATGGAGCCGCGCGTTGTCGAGCGCACTCACCGAAGCATCACCCGATTGAGCGCTGACTCGCCATGCGTCGAGCGCATCGCGCACCGCATTCAGCACCTGGGTGCGTCCGTAATCGTTCACGAGCGCCGCGAACTGCGGCGACGCGATGATCTTTTCCACCGACGGCACGCGCGCCATCAGTGCACGCAATTCCGAGCCGCTCACATCGCTCACGAAGGCATCCCCCTGAAGCTGTTCCTATCAGGCCAACCCTGCTTTGAACCCGTGTTTCGAAGCCGTATCCTGAACCGGCATCCGGCGTACCCAGCCGCCGTTATGCATGCTCGTCATCGTCCGCCTGCGCCGCGCCGCTCGTCTGCTCCGGCCACAGCCACGGATGCGGCGACGCGCGCCGGTAGCCTTCCTCGCCCATCAGCAGATCGAGCGTGAGACTCGCGAGATCGTCCGCGAATGGCTCGAAGTCGAAGTCTTTCGCCTGGATGCCGAGCTTGCGGTAAGTATGGCACTCGTCGCATGACTCCGCCTTCAGCATGGCATTTTTCGATTCGGCTTCGCGCGCGGCCGCGTCGGCATCCGGCGAGCCGACTACCTGATACGCGATGCCTTTCGTCGAATCGCAATTCGAGCATTTGCTGCGAACCATATGCCATTCGGTCGCGCACAGCCCGCATTGCAGATAGCGATAGTTATCGTAGGCGCCGCCCACCCGCACGATGCTCGCGACCGGGTGCGAGCCGCACACCGGACACAGCCCCGGTGTGTCGAGGTACGGCACTGCGCGTTTGTCGATATCGGCGGCGAGGTCGGTCCACACCACTTGCAGCGCGGCTACGATGAACGGCGCGCTCGCCGGGTCGACCTCGTCGAAGCGTTGCGCGAAGATCGCGTCGGCCTGCGCTTCGAGCGTGCCGACATCGAGCGAGCGCAGGCGCGCGAACAGCGCGGCAAGCGGCGGCGATAGCGGGCCCGCGGCCGTCACCTTGTCGAGCAGTTGCAGCAACACGTCGCGCCATGCGGGATCGCGCGCACCGGAGAGCGCCGGAATCAGCGGCATCGAATACCGTTGCGCGCTCGCGATCAACTCCGCGCTCGGCGGCTGCGCACGGAAGTTCGAAATCAGTGCTTGCTGCGCGTCGGCGAGCGCGGCCATCAAACGCAGATAGCCGGCGATCGGATTGTCGAGCGACGCCAGCTGGCGCAGACGCGCGGCCCGCGGCGCGAACACCGCGAGGCGCTCCGGCATGCGGATGCGGGGGATCGCCGAGGGATCGAGCGATTCGATGTCGGCCGCTTCGAGAATACGTTGAACCAAGGTGTCGACCTCTTGAAACTGAAGAGCCGCCGCCCGTCATCGACGAAAAGCGGCGGCCCGCTACGCGCTGCGCGACGAATGGCGCGACGAAACCGCGCCACCGAAGCGTACTTTACTTGCCGATAATTTCCCTGAACCACTTCGGATGATGCTTGCGCGCCCAGCCATACGTGACGGTGCCGCGCGTCATCGCGCCGATCGAGCCTTTGACCCACAGCGCCGCGTAGATGTGCACGATGATACCGACGATCAGCACGAACGCGGCCGCCGCATGCACGAGCGCCGAGAGCCGGATCACCCCGATCGGGAAGTAGAACGAGAAGTAACGCCGCCAGATCACGATGCCGCTCAACAGCAATAGCACGAGGCTGATCACCATTACGAAGAACAGCAGCTTCTGGCCCGCGTTGTATCGGCCGATCGCGGGGAGCTTTTCTTCGCGATTGTTCAGCACGTCGTCAATCTGCTTCATCCACTGGATGTCGGCCTTATCCAGATAGTTGTGATGCCAGAAACGCAGCACAAGTATCAGGAACGAGATGAACATCACGCAGCCGATGAACGGATGCAGAATCCGCGTCCACTGGCCGCCGCCGAGCACGAAGTACAGAAACGCCATCGACGGATGAAACATCGCGAGGCCGGACAGTGCGAGCAGCACGAACGCAATCGCGGTGATCCAGTGATTGGTGCGCTCGTTCGGCGTGTAGCGCACGATCAGGCGGTTGCCCTTCACGTCGGTGAGCCCGGTATGCTCGGTGTGATTCATGATGCCTCCCGCGAGCGGCGTGCTTCATCGGCTTCCTGCTGGGCCGCGGCCTCGTCGGCCTCGGTCACCTCGTTCGGACCGACCCGCGTGTAGTGGAAGAAGCCGGCCACCGCCGCGAGCGCCATGCCCGCCAGCGCGAGCGGCTTGGCCACGCCCTTCCACAACGACACCAGCGGACTGATGCGCGGAAAGTCCGGCAAACCGTGATACAGCGACGGCCGGTCGGCATGGTGCAGCACGTACATCACATGCGTGCCGCCGACCCCTGCCGGGTCATACAAGCCGGCGTTCTGGAATCCGCGGTCCTTCAGATCGACGATGCGATCCTCGGCCTGCTGCTTCATGTCCTCCTTGGTGCCGAACATGATCGCGCCGGTCGGGCAGGTCTTCACACAGGCGGGCTCCTGGCCGACCGCCACGCGGTCCGAACACAGCGTGCACTTGTACGCGCGGCGATCTTTCTGCGACAGACGCGGCACGTCGAACGGACAGCCGGTAATGCAATAGCCGCAGCCGATACAGTTTTCTTCGTGAAAATCCACGATGCCGTTCGTGTACTGCACGATCGCGCCCGGCGACGGACAGGCCTTCAGACAGCCCGGATCCTCGCAGTGCATGCAGCCATCCTTGCGGATCAGCCATTCGAGATCGCCGGCGGAATTCTCGTACTCGGAGAAGCGCATGACGGTCCACGAATGCTCGGTCAGATCGGCCGGATTGTCGTACACGCCGACGTTATGGCCGATTTCGTCGCGCAGGTCGTTCCACTCCATGCAGGCCGTCTGACACGCCTTGCAGCCGATGCACTTCGACACGTCGATGAGCTTCGCGACCGAGCCCGTGACCGGCTCGCGCACCTGCGGCGCGGCCACGGTCGTGGCCGAGATACGTCTGATGTCCAGTGATTGCAGTGCCATCTCTTTTCCTTAAGCCTTTTCGACCTTGACGAGGAACGACTTGAATTCCGGTGTCTGCGAATTCCCGTCGCCCACGGAGGGCGTCAGCGTATTGACGAGATAGCCCGGCCTCGTGAGCCCCTTGAAGCCCCAATGCAGCGGCAATCCGACCGTTTGAACCTTCCTGCCTTCGATCGTCAGCGGTTTGATCCGCTTGGTCACGAGCGCGACGGCCACCAGATGCCCGCGGTTCGACGACACCTTGATGCGCTCGCCGGCCACCACGCCGATCTCCTTCGCAAGATCCTCGCCGATTTCCACGAACTGCTCGGGCTGAATGATCGAGTTCAGACGCGCGTGCTTGGTCCAGTAGTGGAAATGCTCGGTCAGACGATAGGTGGTCGCCGTATGCGGGAAGTTCTCGTGGGTGCCGAACGCCGCTTTATCGCCCGGGAACACGCGTGCCGCCGGATTGCTGACGGCCGCCTTGTTATCCGGATGCATCGGGTTGTAGCCGAGCGGCGTTTCGAACGGCTCGTAGTGCTCGGGGAACGGCCCTTCGGCCATCCCGTCGCGCGCGAAGAACCGGGCCACGCCCTCCGGATTCATGATGAACGGGTTCATGCCGTTTTCGGGCGGCTCGTCGATCTTGAAGTCCGGTACGTCGGCGCCCGACCATGTGCTGCCGTTCCACGCGATCAGCTTGCGGGTCGGATCGAACGGCTTGCCGTCGACGTCGCACGATGCCCGGTTGTACAGCACGCGCCGGTTCGCAGGCCACGCCCATGCCCAATTCAGCGTATTGCCGATGCCCGTCGGGTCCGAGTTGTCGCGACGGCCCATCTGGTTGCCCGCCTGGGTCCATGAACCGCAGAAGATCCAGCAGCCGCTCGCGGTCGAACCGTCGTCGCGCAGTTGCGCGAAGCTCGCGAGCTGTTCGCCTTTTTTCGCGAGCACCCGGGTCTTGTCGGTCGCATCGGTGAGGTCGGCGAGCGCACGGCCGTTGAACTCCATCGCGATCTCTTCGGGCGTCGGGCTTGCCGGGTTCGAGTACGGCCAACTCAGGTTCAGGATCGGATCGGGATACTTGCCGCCGTCCTTGCGATACGCGTCGCGTATCCGCAGCCATAGCCCCGACATGATCTCGAGGTCGCTCTTCGCTTCGCCCGGGCCGTCTCCGCCTTGCCAGTGCCATTGCAGCACGCGGCTGGAACTGACCAGCGAGCCGCGCTCTTCGGCGAAGCAGGTGGTCGGCAGACGAAACACCTCGGTTTTGATCGACGCCGCGTCGACGTCGTTGAACGGGCCGTGGTTTTTCCAGAACTCGGACGTTTCGGTGGCGAGCGGATCCATGACCACGAGCCACTTCAGCTTCGCGAGACTCGCGCCGACCTTCGCTTTCCACGGCGCCGCGGCGAGCGGGTTGAAGCCCTGCGCGATGTAGCCGTTCATCTTGCCTTGATTCATCAGCTCGATGGCTTGCAGCAAATCGTACGATTTGTCGAGCTTCGGCAGATAGTCGAAACCGTAATTGTTGCCGGCGGCCGCGTTGTCGCCCCACCACGACTTCATCAGGCTCACGTGAAACGCGCGATAGTTGCGCCAGTAGCTCAACTGGTTCGGCCGCAGCGGTTGGGTAGCCCGCTTCGTGATGTACGCGTCGTAGTCCTGCTCCGCTTCCATCGGCAGCGTCATGTAGCCCGGCAACAGGTTCGACATCAGCCCGAGGTCGGTCAAGCCCTGGATGTTCGAGTGGCCGCGCAGCGCATTCACGCCGCCGCCGGCAATGCCGATATTGCCGAGCAGCAACTGCACCATCGCGCCGCTGCGCACGTTCTGCGAACCGACCGAGTGATGCGTCCAGCCGAGCGCGTACAGGATCGTGGCGGCGCGTCCGGCAACGGCCGTCGACGCGAGCATTTCGCACACGTGCAGGAATTTGTCCTTCGGCGTACCGCAGACTTTCTCGACCTGCTCGGGGGTGTAGCGCGAGTAATGCCGCTTCATCAGCTGATACACGCAGCGCGGATCCTGCATGGTCGGATCGACCTTGACGAAGCCGTCGTCGCCGCGCTCGTAGTCCCACGAGGTCTTGTCGTAGCTGCGCTTGTCGGCGTCGTAGCCGGAATACAGGCCGTCGTTGAACGCGAAGTCGTCACGGACGATGAACGACATGTCCGTGTAGTTCTTCACGTACTCGTGCTGAATCTTGTCGTTCGTGAGCAGATAGTTGATCACGCCGCCAAGGAAAGCGATGTCGGTGCCGGTGCGGATCGGCGCGTAGTAGTCCGCGACCGACGCCGTGCGATTGAAGCGCGGGTCGACCACGATCAGACGCGCCTTGCGGTGCGCCTTGGCTTCGGTGACCCACTTGAAACCGCATGGGTGCGCCTCGGCCGCATTGCCGCCCATCACGAGAATCACGTCCGCGTTTCTGATGTCGACCCAATGGTTCGTCATCGCTCCACGGCCAAACGTCGGGGCAAGACCTGCCACCGTCGGGCCATGTCAGACACGCGCCTGATTGTCGAATGCGAGCATCCCAAGGCTGCGAACCGCCTTGTGCGTCAGATAACCGACTTCGTTGCTGCCGGCCGACGCGGCCAGCATGCCGGTGGTCAACCAGCGGTTGACCTTCTTGCCGTCTTCGGTCGTCTCGACGAAATTCGCGTCGCGGTCTTCCTTCATCAGCTTCGCGATACGGTCGAGCGCGTCCTCCCACGAAATGCGTTGCCACTCGTTCGACCCGGCAGCGCGATATTCAGGGTAATGCAGACGGCTTTCGCTATGGATGAAGTCGATCAGGCTCGCCCCCTTCGGGCACAACGTGCCGCGATTGACCGGATGGTCGGGGTCGCCCTCGATGTGGATGATGCTCGATTTCGCGTTCTTGGCGCCGTCGCCAAGACCATAGATGAGGATGCCGCAGCCTACCGAGCAGTATGGGCAGGTGTTGCGGGTTTCGGTTGCGCGCGACAACTTGTACTGACGGACTTCGGCCAGCGCCGGTGTCGGTGAGAAGCCCATCAGGGCCAGACTCGATCCGGCGAGCGTGGTGGCGGAGACCTTCAGGAATTGGCGCCGGGACATTTGGGTCATTGAATGGCCTCGACTCTATTGGGACACGATTGATTATAGGGTGCTGTTTTGCGGCATGCAGCCAGATCGTAATGCATAGACTACATACGCAAATATGAAGCGCCGTAGCCTGGTCAGCGAAGAACCGCCCGCAATCGCCCGATAATTTCCATAGCGGACATTATTCATGCTGAATAGGTTACAAATTTCACCTGGTCGCTCAGTTATTCCGCTTCCATCAACTGTGCTACTCCGTGCCCCTTCCCCTTCTTTGATTCAGGGCGCCGTTTTGCCCGGATTAACGCGGTCCTTGCCCGGACGATACTGCGCCCCGCAGGCCCGCGCCGGCGCTGCACCGGATGAAAACAGGCTTCATAATGCGGTCATTCGACGAACCGGACTTCCCGCTCTCATGACCCAAGCCCAAGCAAGCCAGCCGCCCCGCCTCACGAGTCTGTCGCACGGTGGGGGCTGCGGCTGCAAAATCGCGCCCGGCCTGCTCGCGGATCTGCTCAAGCGCAGCGCGCCGCTGCCGTTTTTCCCCGACCTGCTGGTCGGCAACGATACCGCCGACGACGCCGCCGTCTACAAGCTCAACGACGAGCAGGCGATCGTCGCGACCACCGATTTCTTCATGCCGATCGTCGACGACCCATTCGACTTCGGCCGCATCGCCGCGACCAATGCGATCTCCGATGTGTACGCGATGGGCGGCAAGCCGATCATGGCGCTGGCGATCGTCGGCATGCCGATCAACGTGCTGCCGCACGACGTGATCGCGGCGGTGCTGAAGGGCGGCGAGTCGGTCTGCGCCGAGGCGGGCATTCCGCTTGCGGGCGGCCATTCGATCGATTCGGTCGAGCCGATCTACGGTCTGGTGGCGCTTGGCATCGTCGATCCGAAGCGCGTGAAGCGCAATGCGGGCGGCCGGGCCGGCGACGTGCTGATCCTCGGCAAGCCGCTGGGCGTCGGCATTCTGTCGGCGGCGCTGAAGAAAGACCGGCTCGACGCGGCAGGCTACGCGGCGATGATCGGCGCGACGACCAAGCTGAACCGTCCGGGCGCCGAACTCGCGCGCCTCGACGGCGTGCATGCGCTCACCGATATCACCGGTTTCGGGCTGCTCGGCCACACGCTCGAACTGGCGCGCGGCTCGAAGCTGACCGCGCGCGTGCGCTATGCGGATCTGCCGTGGCTGCCGAACGTCGCGAGCCTTGCGCAAGCCGGCATCTTTACCGGCGCGTCGGGACGTAATTGGGATGCGTACGGCCACGACGTGATGCTGCCCGCGACGCTGCCGCCGGCCGCTCGCGCGCTGCTGACCGATCCGCAGACGTCGGGGGGGCTGCTGGTGTCGTGCGCGCCGCAAGCGGTCGATGAAGTGCTCGCGCTGTTCCGCGCCGATGGCTTTGCTGATGCGCGCGTGATCGGCGAAATGGTTAGCGGAGACGCTCGCGTCGAGGTGATCTGACGCAACGGCGCGGCAGGCCGGCGCGAAGGCGGCGGGCAAGGCAGCAGGCAACCGCCGGGGCAGGATCGGCCTGCGCAGGCCGGCCGTGCGATAATTTGGCCCTTCCCGCGGTCCGTTTGCCCTTACTCCCTTGAAAAGCCTTCTAGTCAGCCTCGATAAAGCCGGTGATTTCGATGAAATCGTCGACGTCCGCACGCCGCTCGAGTTTGCGGAAGACCATATTCCGGGCGCGACCAACGCCCCGGTGCTGAGCAACGAGGAGCGCGTGCTGGTCGGCACGACCTACAAACAGGTGTCGCCGTTCGAGGGCACGCGGCTCGGCGCGGCGCTCGTCGCGCGCAATATCGCGCAGCACCTGGAAACCACCTTCGCCGACCGGCCACGCAACTGGCGCCCGCTGATTTACTGCTGGCGCGGCGGCAAACGCTCCGGTTCGGTCGCGACGCTATTCAATATGATCGGCTGGGGCGCGCGGCAACTGGACGGCGGCTACAAGAGCTACCGGCACGCGACGCTCGAAGCACTCGACACCCTGCCGCGCAGATTCAACTACATCGCGCTCGTCGGGCCGACCGGCAGCGGTAAAACGCGGCTGCTGTCCGCGCTGAACGATGCCGGCGCGCAGACGCTCGATCTCGAAGCGCTCGCCGTGCATCGCGGCTCGCTGCTCGGTGCATGGACGGGCGTGCCGCAGCCGTCGCAAAAGCGTTTCGACACGCTGCTGGTCTCCGCGCTGCGCGGCTTCGACCGGGAGCGGCCAGTGTTCGTCGAAGCGGAAAGCCGGCGCATCGGCTCGATCTCGCTGCCGCTCGCGCTGCTCGAAACGTTCCATCGCGGCGCGTGCGTCGAGGTGTGTTCGACGCGCGAGGAACGCGCGGCCTTTCTGCTGCAGGATTATGCGCATCTGTTCGACCATCCCGAGTATCTGAAGGGGCAACTGCAGAAGCTGATCGGCTTGCATAGCCGCGAGCGCGTTACCGGCTGGCAGCAACTGGTCGACGACAACCGCCGCGCCGAACTCGCGGACGAACTGATCGAGCGGCATTACGACCCGGCCTACGCGCGCAGCAGCGGCCAGCACTTCGACCAGTTGTCCAATGCACTGCAATTCGATTTCCGCCCGAACGACGCCGATGTCGTCGAGCAGGCGAAGACGCTGCTCGCACAGCTCGACAACCGGACGCTCGTCGCCGGCTAACAAAAAAACAATCTCAGGATCCTCATGCAATCAACCCTTCGACAACCCCGCGTCACGCTTGGCTGGCTCGTCTTTTTGCTGATCGCCGTCGTCGGCCTTTTCTACGTGAAGTGGTTTCCGTACTACAACCGCGCGTTCGTCGCCGCGAGCCAGCATTCGATCGGCAAATCGATTCTGATGGGCACGTCGGCGAGCGCGCCGACCGCCTCCTGGCAGGCCGCGATCGATTACGCGATCGCCTACGGCAAGGCGATCTGGCAGGCGATGGTGTTGGGCTTGCTGCTCGGCTCCGCGGTGCAGGCGCTGATTCCGCCTCAGTGGGTCGCGCGCGCGCTCGGCCGCAGCGATTTCAGCAGTGTCGTGAAGGGCGGGCTGATGTCGCTGCCGGGCATGATGTGCACGTGCTGCGCGGCGCCGGTTGTCGCCGGTCTGCGGGCTCGCGAGGCGGCGCCGGGCGCGGCGATCGCTTTCTGGCTGGGTAACACCGCGCTGAATCCCGCCACGCTGATTTTTATGGGCTTCGTGCTCGGCTGGCAGTGGATGGGCCTGCGGCTCGCGCTCGGCATCGTGATGGTGTTCGGCCTCGGCTATCTGGTGAACCGGATGGTCACGCCGAAGGAAGCCGAAGCGTCGCGCGCGGCGGTCGCGGAGCTGATCAGCGCCGACGATCCGGGCACCGCATTCTCGCGCTGGGTCAAGATTCTCGGCCGGATGACACTGCGGCTCGTGCCGGAATACATCGTGCTCGTGCTGATTCTCGGCGCGGCGCGTGCGTGGCTGTTTCCGCATATCGGTCCGGATATCGACAACAGCCTGCTGTGGATCGTTGCGCTGTCGATTGCCGGCACGCTGTTCGTGATTCCGACTGCCGGCGAAGTGCCGATCATCCAGGCAATGCTGTCGTTCGGCATGGCCGCCGGCCCGGCCGGCGCGCTGCTGATGACGCTGCCGCTCGTCAGCGTGCCGTCGCTCGCGATGCTCGCGCGCTCGTTTCCGCGGCGTGTGCTGACGACGGTGGCGCTGGCGGTCGCGGTGTGCGGTGTCGTCAGTGGCTTGCTCGCGGTTGCGCTGGGGTTCTGACGGAGAGTCGCCGGGTCGCTGGGTTTGTTGGGTCGCTTTTCAGTTTCGAGTTGTAGAAGAAGTATGAAACGTATTGCCGCATTCGCCGCGACGTGCTGGTCTGCCGCCGGGTTGTTGTATTTCGGCCGGCACCCGGTTGCGCGGGTCGCGTTGAGCGGAGTCGTTGCACTCGCCGGTTTCGATCTGTTCCGGCCTTGAAGGTGGTGGTAACGGCACGGACATAGCGGTCGTTGTGCGTCATTCTCGTTTCGCATCGTCCATTTAAAACGGGCTAACAGCGTGGGTCGCCGTTAGCCCGTTTTACTTTCGCTTTGCGCTGTTCGTTGGCCTGCCGCGCTCTAGCCTGTCAGCGCCCCGTGAACCGCAGCAAGCCATAAAGCCACCGCGTGCGCGCCGGGGTCCATATGGCCGAGCGCGCGGTCGCCTACGTAGCTCGAACGCCCGCGCCGCGGATGCATCGACGCGCTACGCGACGCACCTTCGCTCGCTGCATCGACGGCTGCCTGCAGCGCGGCGCCCGGTGTCGCCGAGTGCGCCAGCGCGCTTTGCAACGCGTCGGCGGCGGGTTTCAGCGCATCGACCATCGTACGATCGCCGGGCTTTGCGCCACCGAGCTCCATCAACGCGTCGACGCCGGCGCTGAATGCGATTGCCCATTGCTTCGCGCTCGTTTCGCCCGACTGCTCGAGCACGCTCGCCGCACGCAGCAGCATCACCGCGTACAACGGCCCCGAGGTACCGCCGACGACGCGCCGCAGTGTCGCCGAGATGCTCCGCAATACCGCGCCCGGCGTCGTCGCGCTTGCATAGGTATCGAGTTCGTGCAGCACTGAGCGCGCGCCGCGCGCGAGACTGATGCCGAGATCACCGTCGCCGACGCGCTGGTCCATCTCGGTCAACGTCGACTCCGCTTCCAGCAGACATGCGCACACTGCTTCGATCACGCGTCGCAGCGTCGCGTCGCGCGCGAGAGTCGCGCCGCTCGCGCGTGGCGGCGCGGCAGGTGCCGCACGCACGGACACCCGCGCGACGTGGCCATTCAACGCGGGCCATGCGCTCGTATGCGCGGCGGCATCGAGCAGGCTCAGCCGCTCGTCGTCGACGCGCAGCAGCGTCAGCGAAACGCCCGCCATTTCCAGTGCGCTCAGAAACGTGCCGGCCCACGCGCGCTCGACTTTGATTCCACGTCTGTCGAGCTCACGCAGCGCGGCGCCCGCCACCACGCTCAATTCACTCGACGGCGTGCCGCCGAGGTTGTTCACGAGCAGCGCCACACGCTGCCGTGGCGGCAACGCGAGATCGTCGGCGATCTTCGCGATCAGCTTGCCGACGATCGCGTCTGCCGGCTCCAGCGCGCCGCGCGCCACGCCGGGTTCGCCATGGATGCCGAGACCCCATTCGATTTCGCCGTCCGCCAGCTCGAAGCCGGGTTTGCCTGCCGCCGGCACCGTGCACGCCGTGAGCGCCACGCCCATCGTGCCGAGCGATGCCGCCGCCTCGCGTGCGAGCTTCGCGACCGCGGCCAACGGCAGACCGCGGGCCGCCGCAGCGCCCGCGATCTTGTGAACCAGCACCGTGCCCGCGAGTCCGCGGCGGCCCGCGTGATCGCCGCTCGCGGTCAATGCGACATCGTCGGCGACGATCACCATCTCGACCGGAATACCCTCGGCGCGCGCGATCTCGGCGGCAAGGCCGAAATTGAAGCGGTCGCCGGTGTAGTTCTTCACGATCAGCAACACGCCGGCGGGGCCGGCTACCGCGCGGATCACGTCGAGCACGGCATCGGTGGAAGGCGACGTGAAGACTTCGCCGGCCACCGCCGCGCTCAACATGCCGTGCCCCACATAGCCGCCGTGGGCGGGCTCGTGGCCGGAGCCGCCGCCGGAAATCAGCGCGACCTCGCCGCGCGCGGCCATGGCCTCGACATCGGTGCGCACGACGATCGTGCCGCCCTGCAATAGCGAGAGTTGAGGATTGAGCGCCACGAGGCCGTCGAGCATGTCAGGCACCACGGCGGACACATCGTTGATGAGCTTCTTCATTGCGTGAGCTCCGTTTGATGCTGCCGGCATTGCATCGAAATACGCGCGGCAGCCGAAAGCGAGTCGGTGACAAAAGCGGAAGCCCTAACTGTACCGCGCATTGGCGACGGCGATGCAGTGCCGCGAGCGGATGCGAATATGCGATGCAACTGTCGAAGCATCGAGCCGCAAGCAGACAACGAAAACAGGGGGATGTGATACTGATGGAGAAACAGCTGGAACTGCGAGAGATTTTTCAGGACCGTAGACGAAAGCGAAACCGCTTTCGTCTACGTCACCGATGCGTTGGTAGGCTCGATTGGATTCGAACCAACGACCCCCACCATGTCAAGGTGGTGCTCTAACCAACTGAGCTACGAGCCTTTAGAGGCGCGAATTATAGAGACTCGCCGGGAACAGCACAAGCCCTCGGCGCAATTTGTCGTGACACATGCATGCGATCAGTTCGCCACTGCCCATTCGGTGTGTTGATCCAATGGATAAACCGGTCGCTTCACATGCTCGAAACGGAAGAGGCCGTAGTCCGAACTCGTGACGCCACGGCTATCGCATTCGACCAACGCAGCTGCGATCGGCACGAACACCGGCCGGCAATACATGCGCGATTTGAGCAATAGAAAACGCGCGCGTCGCGGATCGATGCCGACGCTTTCGAACACGCCGAGATCCCATGGTTCATGCGTGCGTTCCGTTACGACGAGCTTCACGGTGCCGGTGTCGAACACGGCCGTGCGCCCCATGAACGCGCGCTGACCGGTGTAAGTCGGGCCGCTGATCACGTATTCGCCGTCGGTCAACGCGCGCACGACGCCAGTTACCGCGAGCGGCGCGCGCGATGGCAACGCGCCACTTGTAAGCTTATTGCCGATGGTCAGCGTGAGCGTGCTGCCGACGCCTGCCGACACTAGTGCCGCGACGGCCTGCGGATCGCACAACGGTCCGCTGACGATGCCTTCGAGCCCTTGCTTTAGCGCTTCTTCGAGCAGATCCATCGTGTCACAGGTGCCGCCCGACATGCAGTTGTCGCCGTGATCGAGCAGAAGGACGGGTTTGTCGGCACCGTGCGCGAGCGATGCCGCTTGCGCGACCGATTCGGCAAGCGGCGCGCTGTGATAAACGAAATCGTCGCGTTCGTTCCAGATCTGCCGCGCGATGCGTTCCGCGACCGCTTCGGCATCGGCAGGCACGCCGTTGCCCACGACGACGACGCTGATGCACGGTGCGGCGATATCGGCCAGCGAGAAGCCAGCCAGCACCGACACCGCGAGCATGCCGTCGGCCTCGGCGGCGCGCGCGGCCTCGACTGCGCGTTTCATCGCCCGCTCGGCGGTGGCGCTGCGCAGCGTGTGCGTGAGCAGCGGCGGCTGACGCCACGCGAGTACCGGCTTCGCACGGTCGTCGATCATATCGAACAGCAGCCGCGCCGCATGCGCGCCGGTTTCGTACATGTCGACATGCGGATAGGTCTTGAAGCTCACGATTATGTCGGCGTTGTCGATCATCTTCTGCGTGACGTTGCCGTGCAGATCGAGTGCGACCGCGATCGGCGCATCGGGCAGCAGCGCGCGTATCCGCGCGAGCAGGTCACCTTCGCCGTCGTTCGAATTTTCTGCGACCATCGCGCCATGCAAGTCGAGCATCACCGCGTCGCAGCCGCTCGCAGCCGAAACGATCGCGTCGCAGATCGCATCGTAGGCGGCGGCTTCGACCGGCCCGCTCGGATTCGCCGACGCCGACACCGGTGTCGCGATTTCGGCCTGCACGCGCTCGGCCGCATCGATGAACGCGGCCATCGCTGTCTGCATGCCCTTGTTTTCGTCAAAGGCATCGCGTCCATAGCTCGGACCGTTGCGGCCGAATGCAGCGAGCGGCGTCTCTACCGGCGAGAACGTGTTGGTCTCGTGGTTCATCCGGGCGATCAGGATTTTCATTAGCGTGTCCTCTCGACTTTCGATGCGGCGTTTAGCATGACCCGCAGTAGCACCTTGCAGTCGGTCGCAAGGTGGTCCATGCGCGCGTCTCCGATTTTATTTGGACCGGCGCCGTTCTTGCACCGCACGAAGATCATCGTGGTGAACGCAACGCGTGCGGGATAGACCTGATCATCGCTCGCGCCGCTGATCGACTTCGAGCGGCCCGATGGTCCGCTGCACCTGGACTCGGCGAGCGTGCGCAGCGCTTCGAGCCCGGCGATACGCCATGAGTGCCGTCTTTTCCGCCCGTCCGTTGTGTGTCGATGTGACTGCCTGTCATGACGGCAGCAGGTCGTCGCGCAGGGGTAGCCGGCGCGCGAATATATTACCGATTGCGTCAATGTGCACGTTGCAACCGATGTCCATTGCCCACGCGACGAATGGATCACATGTCTCGCGATCTCGCTTTGGCAGCGCGAGGCGGCGGACGCCGCCCTTGTCGGTCGCGCCAATCCGCCCGAGTTGCTTCCGAGTTGCTTAAGACGGCTCCGTAGCCGCGCGCCGTCGATCCGCAGGCCGGTGGGCACGGCGACGGCGGCTGATGGACGAGCTTGCATTGATGCAGCCCTTTTGACGATGAGATGGGAGGCGGTTGCTACGGAAGCGGAAGATTGCTGAACACGGATTCGGTCGCGTTTCAGTCAATCGGCTTTTTGCCGATTGTCATGACAGAGAGATTTGGGTTTGGGCAATGGTGGTGGTCTGGCGATGTGGAGGGGACGAAGACGGAGCAATGGTGATGGGAGCCGTGCCCTGGCGATCCCATTCATATGGCATGGGTCCAGGGCACTGAGATAGATCTGGACGCAAGGCGGAAACCAGCCACCAAGCCTCGAAATCCGCCTGGCTGGTCGCCGGCATAAGTCAGCAATTTGTACGGAAATCGCTTCCGGCAAACGTTTTCGTCAACAACAGCGAGCTAAACGCAACGAGCCCTCAACCTTTTGCCAAGCGCGCCGTTATTGCATTTGCTCAGGCAAATCCATTGAACCTCCATGGCACAACCGATTCCCTTTCGCAACACTGGTGCCGCCCGTGCGCGGCATGCCAAAGCCATGCTGTTGCCCATCGCGCGTCAAATCGCCGACGATCTGTCGTTGCGGGTCCATTTGTCGCTCGACGCGCTGCGCCGCGGTGTCGGCAGCAAAACCGACGCGCAGACGCTCACGCAGATCATGCTGCTGACCAGTTACCTGGCCGAAGCGGGCTTTGGGTCGATGAGCCGCGAAGAGTTCTGCGCCGCGGATGGCGCCGCGGCATCGGTGTTCGACACCGGACGGGAAACCAATGCCTGGAAGCTCGACGACGCTGCATTCGCGCTGTTTGCGTCGATCGCGACGAATTACGACCGCCAGTTGCGGCGCGCGCCCCTGTGGGCAATCACGGAGGCGAGCGAACGGCTCGACCGTCTGATCGTTGGCAGGTCTGACCCGGTCGCGGTGCGCAAGCAGGCCTAATTCCAGGCCGGCTTTCGGGTGGAAGATCCCGTGCAGCCGGTTCTCCGGATTGCCGGGAATGGCGGGTGGGCGCGGATGGGCTCCGGCATCCCGGTGGCGGCAGCCGGGGTGTGCGTAAACACAAAAACCCCACCGTGATGGGTGGGGTTTCT